>JAEEGL011693468.1_pt1 | contig 17658 bp, 17 predicted proteins | sample 9134231 | NCBI WGS metagenome assembly JAEEGL01 (sample SAMN16246548, study PRJNA631951) | gut metagenome | biome: gut microbiome; feature: rumen; material: fiber-attached | host: Bos | place: Iran: Karaj | collected 2018-10 | reverse complement strand
TGCAACTGATGCTCTTGTAATATCCGAAACGATAACACCAACTGTTGTTGTTTTACGGCTTGCAAGTCCACGGGCAATAGCGTTTGGGCGGTATCCTAATTCATTAATAACACGTAATACTCTATCTCTTGTTTCTTGTTTTACCTTTTCAGGATTGTTTAAAACTCTAGATACAGTAGCTAAAGAAACTTTTGCTGCTCCTGCAACATCATAAATTGTTGTGTTACTCATAAAAATTACCTCCTAACATAAATATTATAACATATGTTATAATTTATGTAAATTATTTTGTTTCATTTTATGAAAATTTATGAAAATTGGCTATATATCTATATTTTTTAGCTTTTTTATTATGAAAATAGGCTAATTTTAGTTAATAAATTATACACTATTTTCATAAAATGTGTATTATAATTTATCAAAAAATATGTTTATTAACAATATATATAAAAAATGATATAATTATATATAGGAGATGATATCTATGAATATTAAACATCTAAAATACGCCCTTGAAGTACAAAAAACTGGTTCTATTAATAAGGCCGCAGAAAACTTATACATCGATCAACCTAACTTATCTCGTGCCATTAAAGAACTTGAAACAGATTTAAATATAACAATATTTGAACGCTCTAGTAAAGGTATTATTGTTACGGCAGATGGTGAACGTCTACTACAATATTCAAGAATTATATTAAAAGAATTAGATGAAATGGAAGAAATGTTTAAAGAAAAGAAAACAAATAAACAAAACTTTTCTATTTCTGTTCCCCGTGCCGCATATATTTCTTATGCATTTGCGAATTTCACAAATAATATATCAAATAATAATCCTGCTGAAATATTTTATAATGAAACTAACTCAAGCCATACATTAGATAATATTCTTTCAAGTGATTATAATTTAGGTATTTTAAGATATGCTGAAAGATATAATGCCCATTTTAAAGAAACATTTGATGATAAGAATCTAGAAAGTAGATTAGTTACTGAATTTAGTTATGTTTTAATTATGAGTAAAGATTCACCACTTGCAAAATTAGATAGAATAAGCTTTGATGATCTAGCAAATTATATTGAAGTAACACATGCCGATCCCTTTGTGCCATCACTACCTCTATCTAAAATAAAGAAGGAAGAATTACCTGATAATATCGATAAAAGAATATTTGTTTTTGAGCGTGGTAGTCAGCTTGATATATTATCTAAAAACACAAATACATATATGTGGGTATCCCCTATCCCAGGTAATACTTTAGCGTTATATGGATTAATTGAAAGAAAATGTTTTGAAAATACAAAAATATATAGAGATGTATTAGTATATAGAAAGAATTATACTCTAACAGATTTAGATAGATTATTTATTGAAGAATTGTATAAATCTGTAAATGAATATGTTAAGTAGGTGATGAAATGAATAAAAAGCTAATAGATGGAAATAATGAATTTGTTGAATTAATGAATTCAAATAAAAATTTTAAAGATTATAATGATAATCTAATAACTAATGGACAACACCCATACGCACTAGTTATTACATGTAGTGATTCAAGAGTTATACCTGAAGTTATATTTAATAAAACTCTTGGAGAAATATTTGTTATTAGAACAGCCGGAAATGTAATTAATGATGGAGAGCTAGCAACTATTGAATATGCTATAGAACATTTAAATATTAAAGAAATAATAGTATTAGGACATACTTATTGTGGTGCTATACATGCTGCTATACATAAGGAAAGCGGAAAATATATTAATAAAATATTAGATAAGATTAAATCTAATATAAAAGAAGAAACTGATGAAGTTAAAGCATCAAGAATAAACGCAGAAAAAATAGCTTCATATATTAAAGAAATGTTTCCAAATTATGATGGATTAGTTATTCCACTAGTCTATAATTTAAAAACTAATAAAGTTGAATAATCGCTAATTAAAGCGATTATTTTTTTTAATAAAAGAAAAAATCCTAGCCAATAATGGCTAAGATTTCACTAGATTTTAAATTCTTCTTTTCAAATAATAATTTTCCAAGTTCTCTTATTTCAAAGGTATGCTTCTTTAAATATTTAATAGCATCCTTTTCACAGCACTTTAATAGCTTTTCTATTTTTATTTCCATCTTTCTTCTTTTTTCTGCAGTTTCCATTCTATTATTTGGTTGGCATAAAGGTAATGTTTCCCAGCAAGATGAATAGCCAACAATATTTAAAAGATTATAAGCACTACGTCTAGCATCTTGTAAATCCTCATCACATCCCCTAGAACCTCTACCGCATACAATCTTTTGAGCAAGTACTCCTGCCATAGCTACCTTAATATCAGCTAAAACCTTATCATAAGGCCAAAATCCTTCTTCAACCTCTCTTGCTGTAAATGCTCCACTTGCACCACTTATATGAAGCTTATTTACTGTAAAGAACTCTTTATATCGTCTAGCCATAATAGCGTGCCCTGCTTCGTGAATTGCTACTTCTAAGTTTTCTTCTGGTGTTGCATCTTTTACTCTATCAGTAATATTATTTATTGATTCATCTATCATTTCTACAGTAATATTATCAAAACCATTTCTAAGTACTAAATCATTTACAATTGCTTTAATACCTACACAATTAATTCCATTAAGTGATAAAGCAAGTTCATCCTCATCTAAATCAAGAGGTAATTCCAAATTAAATTCTTTATATATTTTCTTAAATAATTCTAGTGATTCGTTTTTATTTGGATTAGGAATTCTTATTAGTTTTTCAAGTCTACCATTTCTTAATAGTGGTTGTGGAATATCACGTACATTATTTGTTGCACATAACACTAATATATCATCACTTGATTCAACACCATCTAGGCATTCTTGAAGTGCTCTAATTAATCTTCTATCATCTCTAATTAATAAATCAATTTCATCAATAACTATTATAGAATGTCCCTTTTCTTTGGCCTTTTTAAATGTTTCTATTAAACCTCCAACTAGATTAACCTTTTCACCTTGAAAAATAAAAACAGGCGCATTTACACACTTTATAATCTCTTTTATTAATAAACTCTTACCATTACCAGGAGAGCCAAATAAAACTACTCCTTTTGGAATAGATACACCCTTTGCTTTTAATTCATTTGATTTATTAAACCAATCAATTACTAGTAATAATTCTTTCTTTTGATTATCGTGACCTATTACATTAGAAAATGGTTTTTCGTTTGTAATATTATTATTTTCTATATAATCATATGCAGGTTTATCATTATCTTTTGAGTTAACTGCTCTTCTTCTTGGAGGCATATATGATGGTTCATCATCCTCATCTTCATCTATATCATCAAAATCAAAATCAAATGATAGTTCATCTTTTTCAAAAATATCAAAGTTCTCATCTGTATTTCTTGTTTTATAAATACGCATATAAATCATCCCTTTCGTTTTCTACACTCATATAAATAACACACTTTTACCTAAATAATAAAAAAAGAAGGAAAAAATTTCTTAAAAAATGATAATCAAAAAAAGGCTTAGTTTTATAAACTAAACCTTTAATCTCTCCCAATACTTATGTATTACTTCTTTACTGTAGTTGTAGTAGTTGGTACTTTCTTTTCTACAACTTTCTTTTCTAAAATAACTGGTTGTACTTCAGTCTTTTTACTAGCTTCTATCAATTTACCACCAAGGTATCCTGCAAGAAGTGATTTAATATCTATACCAGTTGCTTTTTCTAATCCATCAAAGATTTGAGTACCATTCTTTGTGATTTCTTCATTTAATTTAGCTGTATTACCTTCACCATACATTGTAATTGAATCAATGTGAGATAAAGCCTCTGCCATTGGTTTTGAATAAGCCTCAACAACCTTAGGTAATACATCAGATTCTAATATTAATTGAAGTGTTGCAGCTTCACCATATTGTTTCATGGCTTCTGCTTTCTTTAAAATAGCTTCAGCTTCAGCTTCACCCTTAGCTTTAATACCCATAGCTTCATCAAGTGCAGCTTGCTTTTTAGCTTCAGCTTCAATCTTTAGAGCTTCAGCAGCTTTAGCTTTAGCGAACATTTCAGCTTCAGCTTCAATTTTACGCATTTCAGCTTTTTGCTCTAATTCATACTTTTCAGCTTCTGCAGCCTTTTGTCTTGAATATAGATCAGCATCAGCTTCCATTTGAATTCTATACTTTTCAGCATCAGCAACTTTATTTACTTCAGCATTTAATCTCTTTTCTTTTAATTCTACTTCTTTATTACCTAAGTCAACTTCTCTTTCTCTTTTAGCGATATTAGCATTAACTTCAGCAATATTAATTTCTGATTGACGTTTTTGTTGCTCAATAGAGTATGCTGCATCAGCAACAGCCTTTGCAGTATCTGCTTTTTGCTTTAATTCTGATTCTTTTAAAGATAATTCAGTATTTTGAGTTAAAATCTTAGTTGATGAATCAACCTTAGCTTTATTAGCAATTTCATGAGCTTCAGCTTGAGCAATTGTAACATCCTTTTCAGCTACAGCCTTAGCAATTGCAGCTTGCTTTGCAATATTTGCAATATTTTCAGCACCTAAGTTAATAATAACATTATCATCATCATTAAAGTTTTGAATATTGAAGTTAATTAATTCAATACCAAGCTTTGCCATATCAGGAATAACATTATTTGTTACTTGTGTAGCAACGTTTTGTCTATCTCTAACTAATTCTTCAATAGATACAGTACCTATAATTTCACGAAGATTACCTTGTAGTACTTGTTGTACTTGAGCTGCTCTATCAGCTTCACTAATACAAAGTAATGATTGGAATGCTCTTTTTAATATTTCTGGTTGATCAGAAATCTTAAGGTTCGCAACCGCATCAACTGTAATATTAACATAATCTTTAGTAGGAATAGCTTCATTAGTCTTTACATCTACTTGGAAAGCTTTTAAATGAAGTTTATCCTTTCTTTGTAAGAATGGGAATCTAAATCCTGCCTTACCAATTAAAATTTTACTTTTTCCAAGACCTGAAATCATAATTGCTTCATCTGGTCCTGCCTTAGTGTAACCCATTATTATAATAAGTAATAATAATGCTCCACAAATACTTCCAATAATAATACCTACAAGCATTTTTTTATCCTCCTTAAATATCTATATTTATAATGCTTTTTGTTTTACGATTTTATTTTTTGGTTACCACCCTCTTTCTTTGCAAAAAAAGACTTTTACCATTATGATAAAAGTCTCAGATTTTAAAAGATGTCCGGGTTAATAACCGTTATTGACGAACATTTTCCAAATGGATTGGTTCTTACTCCCTTTTAATAATAAAGAGTATTTACTTTTCTTACCGGTATATATTATAACATTAATTTTTGGTAAATTCAATATATTTTAGTACGATTTTAGTTTAATAACTCACTACCTGTATTAAATGATTCATCAGTAATACTACCTATATTATCTTCTATAATAGAATCTTTATTATCATTTAATACAAATAATTCTTTTAAAGCCCCTTCTTTAAGTGTATTATTTTTTATAATACAAGAATCACATTCTTTAATAATAAAGCCATAATTAGGGCCAAGTATTCCTCCACCACCATCATTTCTACCTACTCTAGCACTATTTGATGTAATAGTTATATTTTTAGAATTTATTATTTTTAAATAGGCTTCTATAGGACGGCGAAAAATATTAGATGTTATAGTAACCAAACTAATACTTTTTTCTCCACCTAACTCAATAGAATAATTTCCTCTATCAAAAAAGTTAGATGTAATATTTAATGAATCACCAAAAGGAAAGTTAAATCCACCTAATTTATTCCATTCAACTCTATTAGATGTAATAGATAGACTTGCAACAACATTTCCACCTTTTATACCATAGCCTTCATTATATGAAAACCAGTTATCTAAAATAAAAATAAAAGGTCTAGCATGCAATACTAAACCTTTTACAAATCAATATTTAAAATTTGGTGTAATTATGTAATTGATATAGTTGTTATCTAATATTTCTTTCTTAGGTTTAATTCTAATAGCAATGTCTTTTGCTATAACATCACAATTATCAATCAATTTCTTGGCCTCCAAATAATTACAATTGCAAATATTAGATATAATCTTTATATTATTTGAATTAGATTCATTTTGCCCTAATTTTAGTTCATAAATTCTTTCATCCAATTCAATTTCTTCATTGAAAATGCAAGTGCATCCATTTCCGCAGTTTTCACAAAAATAATCAACTGCGCCAAATGATTTAATAACTTTCATTTCTGTTCCGCATATTGAACATTTCATATATTACGCCTCCTTTTGTTCGGTGTAAATTTAATTAAATTGTGTCTAGATGAAAAATCTGGTTCATCACCTTTTATAGATTTATTTGCTGAAAAATGTGCACCACTAGGATATGCCCAATAAATTGTATCAGATGCGTACACATTGACATTCAATTTATTTGCAAGGTTTTGAGCAAATCCATCAGGTTTCATTCCTACATTGCAAGATAATAGTCTAATATCTTGGCCATGATACCCTTTTGAATGCTTAATTATATTAGCTATAACACGCCAATCTTGGTCTTCATGGTTTTTCCCATTTACATAAATGTCCATCGAATATGGACTTCCATGTGCTGCAAAATCAAACAATCCATTAGGGTCGATGTCTCTTCTTTTAGAAATATTCTTTTTGAAATTATTAGTGTTTGGATCAGCAAAATTTGCATCACCATATGCTGCCTGTTTCATTAATAAATTATATAACTCAAAATTTTCAAAAGAAATATTTCCGTTTACACCTATGCATAGTCCTGAATTATATCGTCTACCCATTACTCTATACCTCGATTTCTTAGCATTAAAGTGTTGGGAATCTCAATTATTTTTATGCTTTTTTGAACAGCATAATCAAGAATTTTCATTGTTGTTTCATGCTTTGCAACAGAATACACAAGTAATGCTTTTGGCTTTCTTGTATCAACTAGGACGCGCAAGGCCTTTGTGAATAATTTTCGTTCAGGTCCTGTCATAACCATCTTAAGACTTACAACAATATTTGATCCAATCATTATATGTTCAAAACACCATGATAATGATTGCTCATTACCATATGTCATTAAAGGATAACAAATTGCATTAAGTTCAAAAGAAAACCACAAAAAATCAATACATTGCCTTTTTAAATTATGAAGCAGCGTTTCTTTATCAAAATCTCCATTTAAAGAATAGTCGGTAGAGACAAAATATTTGACCCCATCATATCTATTCTTGTAGTATTTAAGTAATTTTAAGTTCTTGTATTTTATTGTATTATTCAATCCATCCATCTTATCAAAGAATTGATCTTCTCGAAAAAAGCAAATACAAGTTTTATTAGTTTTATGGTATAAGCCTAATTCACTATCCAACGCAAAAAAATCAGGATAGTTATCACTGAAATTGCCTATATCGGGCAGTTCCATTGGATTGTTGTGAGTGGTTTTATTAGTCAAATAAAAACCATAAACATCCCTTTTATCAATCGACTTGTAATCAATTGACAATTCAATATTTTTACAAATATCTTCATTTCTAGAAAAATCGTTCATATATACTCAACTCCTTTTCTAGATTTTCTAGAAAATCAGATGATTATATACGCTATTTTATTCATTAGCAAACCTCCAAAAAATCAAAAATTTCTAGAGCAAAAGCCACTTTTTGCTCTAGATGTATTGACTTTTTATATTCGGATTTGCTAAAATATTCATACAGACGCGTATGATAAAACATACAAATCCTATAGAAGCTACTGCAATAGCTTCTATTTTTTTATTTTGAAAATAGTAGCCTTTTCGTTTTAGAAGATGCTCGCATATAAATGCACACTATATATATTTCATATATATAAATATCATCTCCTAATTTCATTCTATTATACAAAAAATAAAATGTCAATACTTTTACTGAAACTGTTTTAAGGCGCCTTTTATTACAAAAAAAACAAAAAAGGTATATCTTTAAAAGATATACCTTATTTGAATTGTTTTTTTCATTCAAAATAATTTCAACTATTTATTTATATAAGCTTCAATATCTCTATTAACCTTTGCTAAAGACTTAACTAAAGTAATAATAGTATTATAATCACTTGTTGGAATTTTAAATACATCCATAGTGAATTTTAATAATTGTTCTTCTCTAGGTTTAATAACATTATCAGCATAAACCACTCTAGCAAGCTCAAATAATAATTCTTTTCTTTGAAGTGAATTAGATACTGTATTTAATTCAACAATAGCTTCATCATAGTTTTTCTCTGCTTCCATTCTAAATTTAACATTCATTTCATTACAGAATTCTTCAATTATTTTTGCCTCACCTTTAGCAACATTTCCATCAGCACCACTAATTTTAATACAAGCATCTAAAAAAGCTTTCTTTTGTTTTAAATTTAATTTAGATAAATACATATTTTTTTGCCTCCAATATTAATCATTCTATATTTATTATAGCACCATATTATAAATATTATAGTTTTTTTATAATCTTAGCTGGATTACCACCAACCATTACATCATCAGGAACATCTTTTGTTACTACACTTCCCGCTGCAACAATCGCATTTTTCCCAATAGTTACACCTGGTGATATAACTGAACCAATGCATATCCATGCATTTTCTTTTATAACTACTTTTTTAAAATGATATGTATTATGTCTATCATAATAATCATGATTAACACTTGCGATTCTTACATTTGGCGCAATTAACACATTATCCTCTATTACTACTAATCCACATGATATAATAGTTACTCCATAATTAATAGTTATATTTTTACCTAATACTAAACGTTTAGCAACATCACAGTAAAAAGGAGATACAATAGATACACTACTATCTATTCTATTTTCAAACAATTCATTTAATATTTCTCTATAATCATTATCAATTGGTCTTTTATCATTTAATTTTTGACACAAAGTGTGACTTCTAGCCATTTCATCTAAAACATCATTAAATAGTGGATTATCTTTTTTTATTGTTTTATATTTATCAATATATTCATAAGCATCCATTTAATCACCTACTTTAAATTAATAGTTATATTAATATCATTATTACCTAATAATTCTTTTAATTCATTTTCACTTAAATTAATATGTCCAAGCTTTGTATAACTCCAAGAATTAGATCCGTAAAATAAAACTATTTGATTAGATGAATATAAAACAATATCACCTGGATTTGTTTTAATTTTTGTATCATTATTTTCTAATTTGAAGCCTAATGAACCTACCTGTTCAAAGCCACCATATTTATGCATAGAAATAGTTAAAGAATCATTTATATGTGCTTTTAAATCATTAACTGAATCGTTATTTTCCCAGGTTACATCAAGAGTTTTCCCATCGATAACTAATTCTATTTTTTTGTTCATATAATCATTCCTTGTTGTTATAGTTTTGTTTTTATTGCATGATGAAGTGAATAATAAAGATAAAGTTATAACTATAATCATGCATATATTTATAATACTTTTCTTCATATAATCACTTCCTTAATTATTAACATTTTATCATAAAAGCAAGTATAAAAAAAGTTCACAATCGTGAACTTTTTATCTATTCAATAAAATCTCTAGCCTTTGATTTAGCGGATACTTCGTTATAGAAATTAACAACAACACTTGTGATAATTGCGACTACTACTATGCCATAAATGCCTAAAACTACTGTTAGAGTTCTACCTACTAAGCTTTGTGCATAGAAATCACCAAAACCAATTGTTGTAACTACTGTAAAACAGTACCACATTGCATCCCAGAATGATTTAATGTTATTAGCAGCTTCATATTTAGGTAAAATAAATGAGAAAACAATCATAAAACTTACTAAACATATAATTACATCAATTGTATGTGTTTCAATTAATATTTTTAGTAACAATTTTATTCTTTCTAATTTTAATGATGGGAATATTAACTTCTTAAATGCTAAGAATAAGAATAAGAATACTACTACAAGTGGTGCATTATGAGCCTCACTTGGTTTCATATAAACTATTGAAGATATTAATAGTGCAGTAAGCATTATAGCAACCAATAAATTGGTTAAACTAGCCCTTTTATCATTTTTAAAGTCGATCAATAACACTTGATTTAATATCATTGCTCCTACTACAAGGAATGTAGATAAATATAATAATTTGTAACTATTAGCTGATACGAATCCTACTATCATAGCAGCAATATAAACTAAACCAACTAAGCTTGCTCTAAGCCTATCTTTTTTAGTATCTTTAACTAAAAACAACAATACTTGAAATGATACTTGCGAAAGTATTGTTATACCTAGTGCAAAAGCTACCTTTTTACTATCAATAGGATCTTCAGATACAAATCCTGCAAGCAAACCTGCTAAAACCATAGTAACAATTGCAAGTACTAGATTTAATACATAATAAATATTATCTTTTGTTTTATTTTTATTTTGTTTTTTAACTTCTTTTGCCATAATTATTCTCCTTTATAATTTTTGATACATTATAAATTATAGCAAAAAGCCTCTTAAGAGACAACTTAAGAGACTTATTTTTTTACTTTTATTCTTCTTTATCACTTAAAACTTTATGTTGCCAAGATTTCTTACCACATTTAGGACATTTCATATATCTTGTTCTACCCATATGGCAAGCAAATGTTACTTGACTAAATGTAGGAATATGTCTATCTCCACAATGCTTACATTCATAATAACCTGTTACTTGTTCTATTCTAACAGAGAAGAATACACAAATGAAGAATTGAACTATGCCTATACCAAACAATGTAAGGAATACCCATAATTTAGATTTATCATTATTATATATTAATACTCCTATTAACATAAGTGATAATAAGAATATTACCGATATAACCATTATTACTACTTCCATAAGTAATATTCTTTTATTTGATTGTTCTTGTTGTTTTACCATTTCTAATAATTTTGATTCTGTTTTTTTATTGTAGTTTTCCATTTCTATTTTACCCCCTAATAATAATTCAGTTACAGTTATGCCTAATATATTACATAACTCTAACATAATAGATGAATCAGGCAAAGACTTACCATTTTCCCATTTAGATATAGCTCTATCTGTTATATTTAATTTATTAGCTAAATCATTTTGTGTTAAATTTTTCTCTTTTCTAAGCTCTTGAATAAACTTTCCTATTTTTACTTGGTCCATTGTTCATCCTCCTTCACTTATAATTTAAAATTTTTTTATAAATAAGTATACAAACCATTGGTTGAGTTATGGGGGTAATAATAAACTCAACTAAGTGTAGAGTTATTTAAATAATTAAAAAATATATAAAAATCGCTATAATTAAAGATTTTTTACATAACTAATTACTATATATATTAATTATATCATTTTATAATAAATATGCAAAATCAAAAAAAAGAGATGAATAATCATCTCTAATTCATAACCCAAACTGTAGGTACTCCGTTATCATAATGCCAAAAACTTCCACTTTCTTCTGGCTTATTCTCTAAATAATAATAAAATTTCTAAATTCCATGCTTTCTGTTGTCTTTTTCTTAGAACATGCAGTTATAAGAAAAAGAGATAAAAACATAATTAAGAAACTAGATATTATTTTTTTTGTTAAAGTCATTTAAAGCACCCTATGCATATAATATAATAGCTACTATAATACCCATTGCTGTATTCTTAACTTCTATACCATTACCATTAATAGTTCCGTCACTATCAATAGTAATTGTACTATAATCACTATTATAACTTGGAGTTCTAACCCACCATCTACTAAAGCCATTATTTGAAGTTATTGAATGATCAACATATAAACCTTGTATTTGTGCGTAATCAGTTCCTTTAGCACGTCTTTCTTCATCTGTTTTATAATAAATACTTGCTTCATTTTTATTTAATAAAAATACATTATCTTCTACTGGACCACTAGTATATTTACTAGGAGTCGCATCAGTATAAATATTAGTTTTTTTAATATTCTCTTTTTCAATACTTGTAAATGCTAGATTATAGAAACTATCATTTAACCATTTTCTAATATTAGATAAATCATAATTATTAGCATAACCTTCACCATCATTATGATCAAACTTACCACTAGTTGTTTCATAACATATTTCTTGACTATCAAGTAATAATTCTGAAGCAATCATTATATTTCCATCAGTTTCTTCTAAAACATTCCATTTAATAGAACTATATCTAAACCAATATGTCTTATCTTTTTCAAAATCATTTTCATCAACATAAGACATTGATTCAATAGCAGGTTGCCCTATTAGATATGGCCTAAATTGGCTAAATTTAACACCTCTAAAATCATATTTACCATCATTATCAACATCTATATCTTTATAGAACATATATTCTACTAATTCATTATCCGCATAATATTTATAACTATTCCAGCTAGAAGTATTAGAATTTAATTCTTCTATTCTAGTTTCATCAATTACTAATTCTTGTGGATAAACTCCAAAATAGATATCATCACCTACTCTAATATAAGATGGTTCTTTTTTATTAGTTGTAGTAGCTTTTTTTGTAGTAACAACTGTTTTAGTTGTTTTATTAGTTGTAGTTTTAGCATTTGTCGTATTATCAGTTTTTTTAGTTGTTGTTTTATTAGAACAAGCTACCAAAGTTAGTCCTAATAGACAACTAATAGATGTAAGTATTATTTTTTTCATTTTTATCTCCCCTTTTTTATTACAATACAATTATAGCACTTTTTGTATAATTTTTATATTTATTCTTCTATTTTAAAATTTTAAGGTCTCTTTTTCATATTTATGAGTTCTTTTTGTTTTCCTAATAGTTCCAATATTTAATATTGATATATTTAAAATACAACATAAATAGATTATATCACTTTTTCTTATTATCATAATTATATAAAAATAAATAAATCAAAAAGTAGACAGCCATTTTTTGGCTGTCTACTTTCTTTACCATTCTTTCATCAAATCATATAAATAATTATTTTTAAATATTTTTTCTTTTCCTACTTGCTCAGATGTTAAAATGCCAAGTTCTTCTAACTCATTTAAATATTTACCAGCTGTATTTCTTGATATTGATAATCTATTTCTTAGATATTCATTTTTAGTATAAAAATCATAAAATAAATATTCAACTAATTCCTCAGAATAGAGTTTAGGAGTTTTATCCTTTAATAAGCTCCTACATGCATCCATTGAATTTCTAAATTTATTAATAAAATTTAATGTAAATATTGATGTTTCTTCAACACCTTTAATCATATAAAGAAGATAATCCTTTATATATTTAGAGTCAATTCTCATATTATGTAAGCATCTATAATATTCATCCTTTGTGGAATTAATATATTTAGATAAATATAAAATAGGTAATGATATCTTTTCTTGTAATACTAAATATAAAACATTAAGTATTCTTCCTGTTCTACCATTTCCATCATGAAATGGATGAATTGATTCAAATTGATAATGAATTAAAGACATCTTAATTAGTGGATCAGTATCTTCCAATTCATTATAATTAATATATTTTTCTAAATTAGATAAATAATCTCTTATTTCTTGTTCATTTTGCGGAGGATTATGTAATACCTCTTTTGTTAAAGTATTCATAATAACTGTTCCAGGTATTTTCCTAATTCCACCTACATTAGGTTCTATTATATGATGAATATCTTCTATCATATTTGAACTTATAAATCCATTTTCTTTTACTAAATTAAAACCATGTAAAACTGCTTGTCTATAATTAACAACCTCTTTAGATGCTGAGTTTTGATTATTAAGTGTAATTTCTTTAAATACCTCATCAAATGTAGTTACTATGTTTTCAATTGCACTTGATTCTTTTGCTTCACCTAAAATAACTGCATTTAAAATAATATTAGGATTTGGCATTGTATTAATAATACCATTTAATTCTCCTAGCTTAGAATTAGCTTTATTAAGTGCCTTTAAAATATCGATATCATCATAATTGTAATTTAATGGTAATTTGTGCATATTATCACCTCTTGCACAAATTTTATCATTTTTTGCGCACGTAGTCAATATATGCACAATTGTTTTTATTTAAATCGACTTTTACCCATATTTTATAATCCTTTTTAATCAAGTTCTATTGAATCAGATACATAGTATTTAAATCCTTTTTCTAAACAATACTTTTTAATTTTTTTAATTAGATTATAATCTCTTGTATATTCTAATAAATATATATCTGCGCCTAAATTAGCATATTTTTCTATATAATTTGTGTAATATAATCTATCAGTTTCACTATTTTTACTAAATTTATTTTCTTCCCATAATATTTTTGAATATACTGTTTCTTGATTTATTCCTGTAATAACATCACTATAACTATTACCTAAATCAGTATAAGCATTTAAATAATAATCTCCACCATTTATCAATACTTTCTTATTGGTTTTAACTAATTCTTTCATAATTATAGTTAAACCATCAAGTATTTCTTTTCTTTGATAATTATAATACACATCAGTATTATCAACAAAGAATCCATCAATATCTTTATCTAATAAAGCTTTAGTTAAATTATTAATAATAAAATCTTGCCACAAAGGGCTTGATACATCTATCCAATATTCTTCAATCCAGTTTTCATATTCACCTAATATTAAGTCTTTATATGTATCATAATAATCTCTAAAGTTTTCTATAGATCCTATATTTATATAACTATATACTTGATGTCCTTCACTTTTAAAACTATCTATTTCAACTTTACTAAAATACTGTGCATCAATAACAATAGTTTTATAATCTTTTAGACTATTTAAGTTTTCAGTAACACTTAAAAATACTCCATATTCTTTATTATTTATTTCTTCTTTCTTGCAAGAAGTTAAAAGAATTATAGAAAAAATAAAAATATGTAATATTAATAAATTAATCGTTTTTTTCATATTATCACCTTTTTTTATGAGATAATTATATCACAAAAAAGCACGTAATAAACGTGCTTTTAAATCTTTTATTAAATTAATTATTCTACAACTTTTTCAATTATTGTAACACCATCAGTATCATAATACCACCAATTGCCAACTGTTGCCTCACTTGCACCATTATTAGTGAAATAATAACGAGTAGCATTAATAAAATTACTATTACTAAGTGTATCTATAGTAATAGAAGCCCATTGTGATGAAGTTCCTTTATAATATATCTTTCCCAAAGTTTTACAACTATCAAATGCACTACCTTCTACGGTTATGATGCTGTCTGGGAGTGTTATACTTGTTAAACTTACACAGTTAAAGAATGTAAAACTTCCTATTTTTGTGATACTATCTGGTATTGTTATGCTTGCTAAAGCACCACAGTTATGGAATGCATGTTCTTCTATACTTGTAATACTATTTGGAATTGTTAGGCTTGCACCATTGTAATTTTCAAAAGCATATTCTCCTATTGTTGTAATACTTGGTTTATCAGCCCATAGGATTTCACATGTACAATTGAAAAAGGCACCTTTACTTATACTTGTTAGGCTACTTGGAATTGATAGGCTTGTTAAATTGCTACAATAAGCGAATGCTTCTTTTCCTATACTTGTTATGCTATTTGGAATTGTTAGGCTTGTGCCTTCGTATTCGAAAAAAGCATAATCTCCTATTTCTGTTCTACTTGGATTACCTTCCCATATGATTTCGCTTGTACATTTTAAAAACGCATACTCTCCTATACTTGTAACACTTCTTGGGATTGTTAGACTTGTACCATGGTAGCGCGTAAAAGTACTTTTGCCTATTGTCTTAATGCTTGGATTATCTCCCCATTTTACTTCATATGTACCATTGTAGAATGCATCTTCTCCTATACTTGTAACACTATTTGGGATTGTTAGACTTGTTAAACCATTACATTCTCCAAATGCATCATTACCTATACTTGTAATGCTATTTGGAATTGTTAGGCTTGTTAAGCCACTACATTTATAAAATACACTATTTCCTATACTTGTTACACTATTTGGAATTGTTATACTTTTTATATTACTACACCTATTAAATGCTTTATCACCAATTTCAGTTACACCATCAGGTATAACTAAATTAGTTAAATTTTCATCTTTTAATCCTGTTATTTTTGTTGGATTACTAGAATCATAATTAAACGCCTCAAGATATCTTGCTTCTAATGAAATATCTTTAGAAAACATATTGAATGTATATTCTAAATCCATAGATACTCTTATGCCATCTAAATACCAACCATCAAATGTATATGTAGATAAATTAGGCAATGTTGCTGTTGCAGTAACACTTTTTTCATAAGCATATGTTCCTTCACCTTTTATAGTACCTACATTATCTGTATTCTTGCTTAATTCAACTAAATATGAATTTCTTGTGTATTTTAAAGCAACTACAGTACTTCCAGCACCATTTATATTAACTTGTGTAATTGATGGAGCTGTGAATCCTTCATATGTTCTAGTAGATGCATTTGTTAGTGTATCTGTTGTTCCTGTTAAATTTTCAGTTTCAAATAATGTGTATGTGTTATCTAAATTTTGAAGGTAATGTTCTACTTTATAGGCTGTATTTGTATTTGCTATCCATTTAGCAGTAAGTGCCATATTATCATTTACTACATCATCTGTAAATGACCATTTTTTATCCTTATAATACCAACCACTAAATGTATAACCATCTCTTACTGGATCATTTGGTTTTGATATTTTTTCACCCCATTCAATTTTTGGACTAGAAATACTTCCAGTACCACCATTTAAATCGAAACTAACAGAAAATCTAACTGCTTTTTCTTTAGATGTTGATTGTGTTGTATTATTATTCGTTGTAATTACTTCACTTGTTTTAACATTATCCTTTGTAGTAGGCTTTTTCTTACAGCCTAGAAAGGCAAAGAGAAAAGTTACTGCTAAAACTATATAAATTGCTTTTCTTTTCATTTTTATCTCCCCTTTTTAAATACAATAAAATTATAACACTTTTTGTATATTTTTATATATTTATTCATCTATTTTAAAACTTTCTGTTTTTAAATCACAATAATATCTACCACTTTTAGCAGTAAACTTTAATACACAATAATCAGGGTCTGTTACACCTTGTTTATAGAATATCTTATCAAATTTCTTCCATATCATGTTTTTAGAATCTTGATCTGTTAATACTTCCATTTTACCTTTTAGCATAACACCAACATATTTAAATAATCCCTTATGATAAAAATAAATAGATGCATTAGGATTATTTAAATATTGTTTTACTCTAATAGATGAAGTATTAGTTGAAAAATAAAATTCTTTTAAACCATTTCTTTTTCTTGGTTTAAGCATAGCCTTAATATTAGGATAGTTTTCTTCGTCAATTGATGAAATAAAACTTACCTTTTGTTTATCAATAAACTTTATTATTTTTTTTAATTCCATAATTTTACCTCTATTTTAAAACTTTAAGATCATCTTTTTCATATTTATGAGATCCTTTATTCTTTTTCTTATAGTTCCAACACTTAATAGCATCTTCTAATTTTAAATCTTTATTATCATTAAAGAAATCCCTAATATAAGTATTATATTCAAACTGGCTATCTATATTTGTTTTATTATTCTTTTTTTCTTCTTTTATTAAATAATAAGCATC
>JAEEGL010846367.1_pt1 | contig 17658 bp, 17 predicted proteins | sample 9134231 | NCBI WGS metagenome assembly JAEEGL01 (sample SAMN16246548, study PRJNA631951) | gut metagenome | biome: gut microbiome; feature: rumen; material: fiber-attached | host: Bos | place: Iran: Karaj | collected 2018-10 | reverse complement strand
CTCTGTCACGCCATCTGTGTACAGATAGATCGTGTCACCGGGCTTTAATTCCATCTCGTTCAACTTGAATTTTGCTCTCTTAAGCGCAGCAACAGGCATGCTGTGAACATCCTTTTCCAGGGAGAAGGATCCCCCCTCCCTCAGAATGGCGGGATACTCGTGACCGGCATCTACAAAGGACATATGACCGGTAGAAAGATTTATGACACCCAGCCACACCGTCACAAACATATCCGCGAGGCTTTCCTCCAGCAGACGGGTATTGGTCATGGTTATGGTTTCGGTTACATCACCGCTGTTTATCACGGTCATGGATTGGATCACCTGCTTGGAAAGAGCCATAAACAGTGCTGCCGTGATACCCTTTCCGGAAACATCCGCCATAACTATGGCCAGGTGATCATCATCCACCTTGAAGAAATCATAAAAGTCTCCGCCCACATCTTTTGCAGGAACAGCCTTGGCAAAAAGATCATATGACGGACGGTCATAGAATTCGGGCTTGGTCTTTGGCAGCATGGTTTCCTGTATCTGCTTCGCCATAGAAAGCTCTGCATCCACCCTCTCCTTTTCGGCGGTAATGCGCAGGTTCTCATCCATGTACTCGCTGAGTCTCTCTGATTGTTCGGCAAAGGATCTGGCCAGAGTTTCTATCTCGTCACCGGTCTTATAGGCATCTTCCATCTTAAAGATCCTGTCTTCACCGGATATTTCCTTGATACGACTCGTCATCAGATTTATGGGTTCTACTATCTTTCTTGTGACCAGGCTTACCGCAATATTTGCAAGAGTAAAGATGACAAACAGGGATAAAAGAATGATCGGGAGCATCTTTTTAAAAACCTGCTTGAACCTTGCCTGCATCAGATCCGATGCAGCTGTAGTCTCTTCCACCAGTTGACCTACCGGCGCCATTACTTCATTTGCTGAAACAAAGGAGAGCTGAGTCCAGCCAACAGTGACAAGTGGTCCATATCCCACATAATACCTTTCGCCGTCCACTTCCACTTCTTCAGCTCCTGATCCTCCTGACAGTCCATTATCTATGATCCTGGCCAGATCAGGATTAACAGAGGTACGGATATCCTCCAGATAATCTTCACGCATCGCAAGTTCGCCCTCTTCCCGTGAGGTGCTCACCAACTGTCCCGCTTCAGATATCAGGACATTAAAACCGGTTTCTCCGAGCAGGACATAACCTACTCGTTCCTGCAGCCTGTCGGGCTTCAGCGTTCCCTCCAGCACTGCCACCAGTTCATCATTCACATATATCGGAGTACTGTATAACACGATATCAAAATCATGGAAATAGCTGGGTTCAGCAGGGCCAAATCTGGTACTCCCCTTTTTTACTGCCTCATAAAACCACGGACGAGTAGTGGCATCATAATTCTTTGGATTTCCGTTTTCATCAAACTTACTGTCGGAATATTTGTCCATAGCAAGCGTCGTTCCGTCAGGAAGAGCGATATAGATATCGATGGTATACTCTCCGATAAATGAAGACATTATCGGCGCCAAATTTGCCAGCCTTTCCAGCGTTTCCATGTCTTCTGGCGGAATATTATCATAGCCGTTCGGAGCCATAACCTGCAGCGTCTTTGTGCCGGTATTTTCCTTTGCCGGCGGATATACCGGAACCCTGCCGTAATTCTGGGGATGCTCTATCACATCGGCAACCATAGCCCCTAAAATATCGAGCTCATATTCATTCACCCAAAACTCATCATCTGTCTTATCCGCAGCACGAACAGCCAGGTCCTCCAGCCCGTTTTTTATCAGGTGATCGATAGCCTCAGTAGCTTGCGACTCTATATTGGAGGTCAGATGCTCCCCCTCTGTTCTTACCTGTACCGAAGTTCTTTGAATGCTTATGCCAAGCAGAAATACTATCTCAACTGCCATCGCCAGGAATGTGATCACAACTGACCATACTACCTTCGCTGCCACACCCTTCGGAAATATATCTCTTATATGTTTTCCCATTTATACCTACCTCGTTATTTCGTGCAATATACACTTTCAACGCTAACATATGTATTTTATCATAGTATATCCTCGAATACTGACTGCTCTGCACGGACATAAAGTCCAGGCAGGTTCCCAGCCCGGGTAGTATCAATCTTGGAGGTACAGGCACAGCCTGTAGATAACCCTTGATATATAACTACCAAACGTAGCCTTTATGGGAGTTTTACCACAATAGCCCCGATGGACTAATTAGCGTGGATGGATCCAGTCGAACCCGGGGTTAGTTTTTACATAAAGTCCTTTAACCCGAAGGACGCTAATGCGCGTTTATTACTGTTTATCAGACTATTTATACATGTACTTTGAAAATTTAAAAACAATGGAAACATATCAATACATATGTTGCGGTCAATTGCGGTATCATCACTTGCGCAGTATAAAAGAAATGCGCTATACAGGTCTCTTTGGACTCTGTCGGCACCAATAAACTTTGACCGGGAGTTTAAAGATACCGAGTTATAATCACCTACTACATGGTCGTACTGGGAGGCTTTAAACTTCCACGTATCCACATAGTTTATGGTCTTATTGATGTATGACAGCTTGCGTTCAAGGATGCACAAAAATCTTGCCGGTGCGTGTTTGGACAAGCTTTTGCCAAATCGCCTACGGCTTCGATGTTTTCTGGTCTTGGATGATATGACATCCTCTTTAGCCTTAAGCTGCAAGGCTTTATAGTTCATCTTTTCGGTGATTATATCAGAGCCATGGCTTTCAAGGATCTCGTTGACAAGCATCTCCTCGGATTGCTTTACCGTAGCAGCATTTCTGCGGCGAAGAGTTTTAAGTCTCATCCGAGTTATTTTATACACTTTGGACTTAACCCATGTTTTACGACCTTTTTTGACAGTCCCATCACTATTATAGTTATTCGGATTATTGGCACGCCTTGACCGGTCGAGCTTTCGTGATAATCGGGTTACTTGTTTATGTATGTCCTTACGTTCATTGGCAAGCTCCGTTAGGATGCACCCATGCTCCGAAAATACTGCTTCGGATGAAGTGCCGGGATCTATGCCTACACGACCATTTATAGCATTATGTTTTCGGGGAGGAATCCCCTCAAGTATTAGCTCAAGATAATAGTGATAAGTAGTGCCCATGGCCATACGCTTTATCCGGCAATACTTGATACGATGCTTTAAGGCTTCACGGGCGTACCAGTCGCCCTTGCGAAGCTGTGGCTGGATGATAAGCCTGTTCCAATGAAGACGGCCTTCTTTAAACCGGATACCAGAAGCATTATTCTTGCCTTCGAGAGAATATAAATCATCAAGCCTCTGGAAATGGATAGATTTCCCTTTTCGATATAAACAGGTTTCTGCACTCTGCCATACGGAGGTAGCAATCTTTTGGGCAGTCAGGCTGTCAATATGTTTTTTGTACCGGCGCTGCTGAGTGCCGATCCATTCATGGAACTGATACTCTGACAGCCCGTAGCCCATGCGAATACGGGACAATTCCTTGCCGATTGCGGCCTTGCGCTTTTTGGACGCATCATCTTTCTTGTCTATGAGAGCCTTGCGTTCATCCATAAGCGTACGATACTCCTTATCTTGGCGCATGGACGATAGCTGCTTCTTGGCATAACGGATAAGTCGGTTTTTCATCAGAAAAGCAACATAAAACCTATGTTCAAGAATACGCTCGTCATAAGAAGTAGTATTTAGTTTAAGGGAAAGTATAAAACTCGGAGTTTTGGATTTACTCATACGGTTTTCTGATTCTCGATATACTTTTTAACAACATCAAGCGACACACTGCCTACAGACGCAATAAAGCAACTACGGGTCCAAAGGTTCGGAAGTCTTGATTTAAGTGAGGGGAACTCCTTCTTTAAGAGTGATGCCGACTCACGTTTTAAGTCCTTTACGCATTGCATGATGCCGTACCGGGGGTTACAGTCTATAAGGAGATGGACATGATCCGGCATAACCTCAAGGTCGGTGATCTCGAAACTGTGTCGCTTTGCGGTTTCAACAAGGATAGCCTTAAGCCTCTCATCAATACCGTCAACAAGAACCTTGCGGCGGTATTTAGGGCAGAAAATCACATGATACTTACAATTATAAGTCAGGTGTTCTGAAGTATGATATTTACTGTTGTTTTTAAATGTTTTCATATTAGAATTATAACATAGAAACTAATAATACTCAAGCAAAAATGACGCTTTCATCCTCACCGGCACAAGGCACTGGAGGCTTTCTCGCTTAGTATTTGTAAATTCCACCTATTTTTCGCATCTAATCCACCTTCATAGTCGTTTTGTCATCAAAAGTCCAAACATCGGACCCGCCGTAGTTGTCAACCCGAAGCGGAAGCCCGTGTTCGTCTAGTACCTCTTCTATTTTTTCCAGGTCACGCAAGGTGGCCTCTACGGTCTTATCGGCCTCCTGCTGGTGACGGCTGTCTTTTTTATCTGACATTTGATCATCCCATATACAATACTATTCCACTTTACACCTCGCCGCATAAGTATAACAGAAAAACCCCTGATTGGACAGATGTCTCCAAACACAAGGGACCCCACTTTCGCGGGATCCCTCAAACAAAAAGGAGCATCGAAAAATGCGATATTATCTAATTTTCATCTGTGCTATTTGACTTCTCATTTTCTGCAAACGTGTTCAACAACTTGTCAAAATTTCTGATGCCGTACTTGACCTCGACATCTTCTTTGTCCTTATTCTTTTGTTCTTCCACTGCCCAGGATGCGCCCATATATCTGATGCGGTCCTCGACGCTCTCGATCTCTGACTCCGGCACGCTGTTTTCATTAAGCTTTGTCCTTACATCTTTTACGATCTGCTTTGTTACTGCTATTGCACCCATATCTTTTACCTCATTTCTCTATATTCTTATTAATGGTTTCTTCCGTCCTTACCTCCTCATATAGGGGATGGGAGATATAAACGTCTGTGCGACCACCTTGTATTCAACATTCGGGTATAATACTTAAGATAAATCTTGTCCACTCCGTAGCAGGATCATTGGCTCCTACATAACCACCTGCCATCTCTTTGGTATACTCGAAGGCATACTCCCTGGCGTCTTCCTCAAGCTGGTTGTCCCAATATGCATCAAAATCACGGTTTGATGGCACATAGCTTTTAATTGCGTCCGCAAATGTGTCATCCCCGGAAGCGGCGAGCCTGTACTGGTACAGATGCCGGACCTCGTGGGCAATGGTATCCACAAACCTCATTCGATACTCGTCCGTAACGGTATCATTCTCACGGGTAAATGCCCTCACAAATGTGCTGTTTAAGTATATTGTATTAAGACTGATATCCGACCGCACCTGACCGTATATTCTTTCATCCATGCTGCAGATGCAGATGTCAACATTTCCTATGCCAAGCCTCGATCCCACATCATCCGCGATCTCGTCAGCTTTTTCTAATATGTCCTCTCTGGTTACTGTCATATCCTTAAAAATCTTGGCGTATGCATAACAGTTTGGATCCAGATTCGATTCCGCGGAATAAACTTGTGTCTTTCGCCGTACGCTGAATGTAAAAGAAAGCCTTTTTCCTTTTCTATCATCACTGTAATATGGCCTGATATAAACCTTTATCCTCGTACCTGTCTTTATCTCTTCGTCAAACGAATATGACCTCTCATCCGTAAAAACATGGTCATTATACTCACTATTTCCAGAACGAACGATGACCTCATAACCTTCTACTCTTCTTTTTCCTTTTGGTTTGTTCCAGCGGATGACACATTCGGGGCCTTTTTCTGATACGACGACCCGGCGCACTGCACCTTTCTTTCCTGCTCCTGCCTTTTCTATGACCAGGCTTTCTGAGACTGACTGCACAACGGCATGCTCTGCGGCGTATACTATGTCTGCTGGCATCGGTGATAGGACAATTGAAAACGCCAAAAATGCGCAGAACATCCTTCTTTTCATCTTCTGGTTCATGGGCTCATCCTCCTTCATATGTAACTCGCTTTACATATAGGGGATGGGAGTTATAATCGCACTTTTAGCCCGGCATATGAAAAGTTTTATTCTGCGCAAAAAAAGACACCCACAATGTGGGTGCCTTAAATCTGACCTATATACTGTTTTCTCGCTGCAGATCCTTTATGAAAAACTCCATGAACTCCCGGCATTTGCCGCATCCTGTTCCAAATCCCGTGATCTTTTGAACCTCTTCATATGTCTTTGCGCCATTCTTTATTGCGTCTTCAACCATGCCATAGGTGACATCCTTGCAGGTACACGCCTTTTTATCTCTGTTCATCCTAACTCTCCCAGCATCTGTGCAGGGTTATCCGCTGCTTTTACCTTATCATATGCCTTAACTATGGTTCCTTCTTCGTCGATCAAATATGTCGTGCGGATCACACCCATGGTCACTTTTCCATAGTTTTTCTTTTCCTTCCAGACATCATACGCCTCTATAACAGTGCGCTCTGTATCTGAAAGAAGTGTGAACGGAAGGCCATACTTTTCTTCAAATTTTTTATGGGATGTCACTGAATCCTTGCTTACTCCAAGAACTACCGCACCCTTTTCCCGAAACTGGGGATACAATTCCCCGAATGCGCACGCCTGCTTTGAGCATCCGGATGTCATATCCTTCGGATAAAAATACAGAATAACCCTATTCCCCCGGTAATCTGAAAGCGATCTCATATCACCATTCTGATCCGGCAATGTAAATTCAGGAGCCTTTGTACCTACCTCTAACATCTATGTTTCCTCCTCACCCCAATCAGTTTCACCATATCCCATGTCCGCAAGAACTTCCCGCGCCTTTTCCTCGGCCTCTGCGGGAATATAGACGTCGATATTCTCCACCATGCTGCGTCCAAAAACAACGCCAAGATATGAACCCGCACCCGCTTTTTTCATATAACAAGGGATGTCAGCATCCTTTAATGCGATTGCCACCTGATCAGCATCAAATGAGTCCATCGTTGTAAAAATAATGATATCTTCCATGTCCCGTACCCATATTCCTTATTCTCCGGTACTGCCTGTCAGTTTATTAAGCTCTTCCGTAAGCTCGGCGATCTTATTCCTTAAAAACGCCTCCTGCTTGGCCTTCATGTTGCCTTCCGCATGGTTTCTGGCATTCTGGGGGAACTCCATTCTCCATATGGTGTATTCCTCATACCTCTTGTTCTTCTCTTCTTCAGTAGGCGCCGCCTCCGCCTCTTCCTCATATAGCCTTTTGGCATTTGCCCACTCTTCTATGTATCCTCTGATATCTTCATTCCCAGGAGCTATATCAAGATAAAGCTTATCATCCTGTTTAAAACCTATTCCATATCGCTCCTCTATCTCAAATAATGCCAGGATCACACCCACAGGGGTCCTCATATCAGATGAATCAAAAAGCTCCTCACTTATATCAAGAGCTTTTGCGATACTCTTTATAAGTTCCCATTTAGGCCTTCTTTTCCCGTTTTCATAGCCCTGCACCCGGTCAGTGGATAAGCCAATCCTCTCACCAAGTTCTGCCTGGCTTAAGCCCCTTAAATTCCTGGCCCTTCTCATTCTGATCCCGATCTGTTCTCCGGTAAGGTTACTCTTTCTTTCTTCCATAGGTTGTCTCCTTGTTCTAAGATCATATTTCCATCATTATACCATCCGTTTTGTGTTTGTAAAGTACAGCTTTGTATGCATGTTATAGGGAAAACCGATATTAAAACAAGAAAAAACCCCGAATGGGGCTTTTAAGTGTTATGAGATTTCTGCCTTAGCCAGCGCCAAGATCCGTTTGGCCATAGCCTTACCTGTCATGCGGTTGTCCACTGAAGCACCGAACCATGAATCGATCGTCACAGATACGGATCCGTCCTCGTTTACGGAAAGCTTCGGCTGGTTATTGATGCCGTTGTAGTACTTGACGGCAAAGAAACCATGATCCTCCCAGGCTTTTAAGTTCTTGCCGTAGTCGTCGATCAAGACATTTAATATGCCCTCACCATCCTCTACATACTCGAACTTATCCTTGCCATAAGGCACGCAAATGATGTCCTCCTGTGGTACGGGGATCTTTTCCGCCACTACCCAGTTTCGTTTTTCTGCCTCCGAATGGTCATCCTCGTAGGTGGATGTAAGGATCTTAACCTCCACATCATACTCCGCGGACGATCTCTTCTTAAGCTCTCCTACAAGCTCTATGGCATCATCATCTGCCTCCCTTGAAGCAAAGTAGCCGGCCTCATGTGTTTCCTCAATGGATACGTTCTCCCACTTAGCAAGAACGCCGTCCATGTCGACAAAGAATCGTATTTTCATAATACTCATGCTCCCTTCTGGCTTTCGCCTGTTTCTCACTAAGGGGATGAGAGAAGAGGTGTGAAATAACAATTTCTTTCTTGCAACCCCATTATACCAGAACTGCCGTTCGAGAACAAGTGTTTTATTTTTAGTTTATGCCCGTATTTAACCTGTGATTGACATTTCCAAAATAAATGATAAAATGTACTTAACAAATTATTTGCATCGTTATATTTTGTTTAGGTGATGCCATGATTTACAAATTACTAACTGAAAAATATAAAGAAGGTGAGCCAATATTCTTCTCCGATATTTATGACGGGAAGATTTCAAAATCTGCGCTTACGCAGCAGCTGACCACTTTGTGCAAAAAAGGCTTGCTTGCTAAGTACGACAACGGGATCTACTATTTGCCAAAGAAGTCCAGATTAAAATCTTCCGTTGGTCCTACTGCTGATACTGTCGCAAGATATAAATACATATCCAAAAATGGCAAAACTTATGGATACTATTCCGGCAACACATTTGCAAATCAGCTCGGCATATCCACCCAGGTCCCCCATGTAATAGAGATCGTGAGCAACAATACTAATTCTGCTCCAAGAGAAGTTAAAATCGGTAACAGAAGGTTCCATGTCAGAAAGCCTCTGATCTCTATTACAAATGAGAATGTTTATATACTCCAGATTCTTGATTTGCTATCAAATCTTGATACATATTCAGATAATGATTATGAAGACACCAGGAAGTGCTTTCTAAAATATATTGAAAACCATAACATAACGAGGGATGACGTGGATCAATATATTCGCAGTTTCCCGTTAACAATCTTTAAATTCTATTATGAATTAAGGCTAGACGCTGTACTTGCCTCATAATAAAGTATTCTCTGTCCTATTATTATATCTCATTTTCATCGAACTCATCTTTTTTCTTATGTTTTTTCACATACCAGACGACGCCTGTCGTAGCTGCAATTATTAAAACAACTATCCCGCTCCCAAGCTGCCAGTTTATCTGTTTGATCCAGTTAAACCATTTTCCTTTATCATCATCTTCTTTAACTTCCTTTTCATCCGAGTCTGACTGTACAACCGTAACCTGGCTATCATCTGTACCGGAGTCATCCAACTCCTCCTCATCGACATCAAGCATGGCAGATATATTTCCCGCCCCCTCCGGTGCCGAAACCTCCACCTCAGGCTTGTCGGGTTCAGGAGCAGGCTCAGCAGGACTTTCGGGCTTTTCTTCTTTTTCGGGCTCAGCAGGAGCCGTTACATATACAACCTGGCTTTGCGCCTGGGAGGCCTTTTGATCTAAGGCTGCCACCTGCCCTTCCAGCTCCTTGACCCTGTTCTTTAGCTCTTTATTCTCTGCTTCAAGTTCGCCCATTTCGACCTCAAGCTCGGTGTTTGTATTCTTAAGCTCCTTGTTTTCCGTCTTTAGCACACTGTTTTCTATCTCAAGCTTGGTATTGGAGTTATTTATGCTATCACTTGATGCACAGACTATGGTGCAATAGCCCGTATTGGGCATTATTGTTGTTACAGCAGAAAGCGCCAAGGCAGTAGTCAGCACCATCACGCCCGCTTTTTTAAGATGTCTCTTTCTCATGGTTTTTCCCTCTTTCTTTGTTTTTGGTCATATGGCCTCATATAGGGGATGGGATATAGACGCCAAAACAAAAACATATGCCTGAAACATGGACCATACCCCCGCAGGTGTAAACAATTGCAAAAAAGGATATGCTACGATGTAGCATCAGCCGCTTCTCGAAAAACACATTTGTCCCGTTAGTGGCTGTATGCGGGGATATGGCCCATGCTTCAGGCCGCCGGCTTATCCGACAGAAATCTTATCGTCTCTCATATAGGGGATGGGAGCCAAAATTGGATTTTTGATCATTTTTTATAAAAAACAAAAGAGAACCACGGAATGGTGGCTCTCTTTAGCTCATTTTATGCCGCTTTTACACTGACCTTTTTGCTGGAAAGGATTGAAAGCGCCTCTACAAGATCCGTTGTGGGGATCGTCTTTTTTGTCTTGCCATACTTTATGACTACATTTTCGGGTCTCTTTCCAAGGTCTGCCGTTGTTGTAGTAACAATGGTCTTTTCCTTGCCGTTTTTAAGTATAAGCTTTACCCTGGCATTCTGGTTTTTATTGCAGGCCTTTATAACTGCTCCGATTCCATTTAGGTCATTAAGATCAAACTTCTTGGCCTTTGAAAGCTTTACGCTTATTACAAAAGCATTTGACTTCTTTTTGGCAGAAAGGCTTTTCTTATCAACCTTAAAGGATACACTTGAAGCCTTTGCTGACCCGTCATTTGTGACATAATCCTTGGTGTTTACCTTATAAGTCAGGGTCTTGTTGCCCTTCTTTACGGTAATGATGACTAATGCATCTTTACCGCCATTCATCTTCTTTGCAGCCGATGCTATGGTCTTTAAGTCAGCCTTGCTCTTAAGCACCTTATTAGCCTTTTTAAGGCTTAAGACTACCTTATATTTGTTTCCCTTAACATGCTTGATGTTGACCTCATCCTTGATGGACTTAAGTCTTACGACCATGTTCTTTATCACAAAAGATCCGGTTCCTTTGATCGCTTCATTGATTGCAGTGTCATCAAGCTTTGGGGTTGCAGTTCCGCTACCGCCTCCGGCTCCGCCAGCTCCACCGCCGCCTCCGCCGGAAGAACCGCCTGATGAACCGCCGCCACCTGATGAGCCACCACCACCGGGTGTTCCACCGCCACCAGTACTGCCGCCACCTCCGGAAGAAGGTGTGGGCGCAGGTGTAGGTGAGGGCGTGGGCTCAGATGAAGGTGTAGATTCCGGAGCAGGATCCATCGACTCCGATGACTCCTCAACAGTATTTCCTTCTCTATCCGTTGTTTTTGTTATCACAGTACGATTAGTATAATCGTTTGTGATCTCTATTGAGGATCCGTCCTCATTTACAGTGGTTTCAACGATCTTTGCTACTGTCCCATCAGGTTTTTCATCTGAAGGAGCTGAAATATAAGTGGTTTTAGTCTTTGAGCCATCTGCATTGGACTCTGTTATAGTACGCTCCCCGGAAGTCTCAATAGTCTCTGTCACTACCGATACGATTCCTCCCTGGGCATCATACTCCGTGGTTGTGACAGTCCTTTTGCCGTCAGGGTCTGCCTTTTCATTTATGATCTTTTTCGTGCCATCATTCCTTGTGATTGTCGTATCAGTGGTTGTTGCGATCAAAACGCCATTTTCGTCATATTTCTTTTCCTGGACTATCTCCTTTTCACCCTCGGATGTCTGGGAAACAACAGTGGTCTTCTCATAAACATCCCTTATGACATCCCCGGATTCTGATAACACCATCTTTCTTTCCGTGGTAGTCTTGGCAGGATTGCCCTCCTCATCGGTACTGTCACAGGAAGAGACTGTTTCTCTTGTCTTTTCAATAAGATTTCCATCGGCATCCCTAACTTCTTTATCCGTGATAGTTGCAGGGTTGCCATTTTCATCCGTTGTCTCTGTGATAACGATGAACTCGTTTGTCTCGGCCACCTGGGTAGTTTTACGCTCGATGGTAGTAACCTTTGAGCCGTCTTCCTTTTCCTCCGTGGTCTTCTTCTCCTCAATGGTCGTGGTGTTGCCGGAGGGATCGGTCTCTACTGTGGTGGTCTCTTCTACCTTGTTGCCATTTTCGTCAGTAGACTCTTTTTTTGTGGTATCCGTAGTAGCAGTCTCTGCAAGATCGCCATTTTCATCGTAGGTCTCAGAGGTCTTGTTTACGGTCTTTTCTCCTGTGACATCATCAAAGGTTGTCTCCGTTATGGTTTTGCGTTTGATCCTTCCTTCGCTTTCACCATCAGAAGGTGCTGCATATTCAGACACAGTCTCAGTGTTCTTTCCTGTAAGCTTATCCAGCTCTGTTACTGTCTCCTTTTTGCTCCTATCAGATCTGGTCTCTGTTACGGTTGTAATGGTCTTGATATCAGTAGTATTGTCACTGGCATCCTTTGTAAAGATGCGCTCATTTACGGTTATAACAGTAGAGCCGCCTATATTCTCTCTCTTTTCGGTCCGCTCGGTATAGGTGCCGTCCTCGATTAATGTGAATGTCGCGCCACCCTTTGTAACAGTATCCTTTACATACTCGGATACATCTATCTCAACGGCATTTTTCTTATAAGACGCAACATATACATAACCGTCAGACGTTGAAAGATCAAAGTCCGAATCCCTTAAGGTTATTACAGATGTAGTCACGTCACCGTTACTGTATGTGCGCTCCCTTGTTGCGGTAGCCTTAAAGTTGCCCTTTTTAGCCTTAAAGCCTGTAAGGATGGGAGTCTTGTCATAGCTTACATCAAAGGAAACAAGCTTTGTCTTTATAAGCATGCGCTCTTCTGTCTCTTCTTCCTCTGTCTCCTTTTCATCACCAAGCCTTTCAAAAACGGCAGTGTACGTAGCATCTCCAGTCACCTTGGTATTTGAAAGCTTGACACTTGAGATCAAAGTCTCATCCGCTGTTCTCCATCCCCTGAACTTATATCCGTCAGGAACCTTAAAGCCATCGGGCACATTCTCGCCAATGATCTGGCCATATGCTATAGAAACGCTCTTGTTTACAGTGTTTTTATATGCTCCGCTTAACTCATCATCAAATGTGATGGTATACACATAGGGCTTATACACTGCCTCATATGTCTCATCTGCAGTTGCCTTCATGCTCTTTATGGCATCTTTTCCGATATCGGATCCGTCAGAATCCTTCCATCCATCAAGATAGTGGCCTATCGGAGCTTTAAAATCATCCATGGCCTCGATCTCCAAAACAGTCTCATTCATGGAAGAGTTGCGCTTTAAGACCTTCTTTGTAGTGGCACTGCCATTTTTAAAAGTGATCCTAACCCTTGCCTCTCCTGTCACATTTACACTGCAGCTTTTTGTTATTCCAGCCAGTGTATAAGAAACAGCATAAGCATTATTTCCATCCATAACAGCCTTGTCCTCTAAATTAAAAGCTGTTACAGGGGTATCATAGATATCACTTACGGTATTATTGTTGTAATGATCCTTAAGATGAGCTGTCACCTCAAAGTCTCCCTTTGCCGGCTTTTTTCCCTCTTCAAGGATATCTCCCTTGTATATGGCATCAATGCCTACAAGTTCAGTGCTTACTTTAGACTTACTTACACCGGTTACATAGATGGTAGAAATCTTTCCTCCAAAATTGACGGTGTATGCATTATTTCCAACAACAACTTCCTCTCCACCAGCTTTTGTCACTGTGACGCCTGAGGAATTACCCTTTAATGAATTGTCCGTCACGTTTACCGAAGGTTTCCCATTATCATATGAGTCTGTATAGTACGCAGTTATCGATATGTCTTTTAAGTCCGGCTTAAGGCCTTCAACTATACTTGCTCCGGAATAAACTGCACTTATGCTGTTTAATGTATGTGTTGTTTTCTTAGGAGTTAATGTAATGCTAATGTTTTGGCTTAACCCAAATGACTTTGATTTTATGGTAAGCGGAACCGTTACACTACTTGTTACATCCGATGCCGTAAATGTATCTCCAGAAATCGTACCATAAGATCCATCTACTGATACTGTATACGCAGCAGACTTGCCGCTATTTGTTCCGCCACTGTATTTAACGGATGAAATAAGACTATTCAGATTTATGGACTGGCCACCTTTTAATGATGTGGTTGCAGTCTGATTTACATTTAATCCGGTACTATTTGTTATCTCCCTTGCCAGTGTAAGAACTTTTCGGCCCTGTGAATCAGTCTCTGCGTGACACTTTAATAGATTGAATTCCTGCATGGGATAATAACTGAATTTATCTGTACAAAACTGGCTGCATATATGTCCGAACTCGTCATAAACCGCTACATTATTCTCAACATCATAATAATCCGTAGTAAAACCAAGCCATATTCCTCCGTTTGGCGATATTCTTGCAAATTCCTTCCATATGTTTTTTATAGTCTGATTAGGGTTTCTTGATTCAAAGTATGTCGGTAGTCTTGTAGCTGACTGCTTACTAGCATATTGACCTACCTTTGTCATTTCCTGTAATCCTGAATAGTAATAATTGGAAAACCACATGCGGTAGGGCCCCATAAAGAACCTCATATCCCCCTGGTAATCCGCATAAGGATTGTCACACATACTAAAGTTATTGTTTGATGATGCCCAAGAAGCCGCGTCGTAATATCCATCCGGCTCTGTCGTCATCAAGTAATAACCACTACAGTAGTTGTTATACGAATTCTGCCAAAGAACAACAAATTCCCTTCCAAATATCACAACTTTTTCACCGATCGTCGCACTTTTGATATTGTTGGGACTTCCCATATCAAGGGATTCACTGCCAAACATCGATGATGTCGTGCTTCCAGCTCCTGCTTTTACTGGCACGGAAACAAAAAGTGATGATATCATTACCACCAGCGATAATGCCACCGCTCCAGCTCTCGTCATTAGTTTCTTCTTCATCTGGATATTCCTCCTCATTAAGTATCAATCCATTTTTTTCATTTTCTCTGTTACATCAAAGGGGATGGGAGGCGAAAATGAAAATAACATCGATTTTTATTATTTTTTGAAAAAATCATCAAAAAAAGACCACCCTAAGGTGATCCTTTCCTTCTTTAGCCATATTTATACTACGGTCATTCCATGTTGTTAATCGCCTGATACATGACCTTCATCCCGCGGTTTATCTTTTCAGCAAGCTCTTCTTCGGACGCTTCATCTATCCATTCGGACACTTTAGGCACCGTAAAACCGTCGCTTAAATCTCCTGTTGTAAGCACCGGGATGAGAAGATCCTTGATCTCTCTTTCTCTAAATGTAAACCCTGTCTTTTCAAGCTTCTTACCCATGACGTCTTCTATCTCTATCTTTTTACCGCGAACGATTATTTCCATATGATTTCATTCTCCTCTAGAAATCTATGCATGTTCATCTTCTGAATACAGATTATAACCTAATATCCTCCAAATAGGAACAACAACAGGGTCATTATAATAACCAATCTTATCATACAAAAAGACCAGTCACCCTATCAGTAGCTGGTCTTATGCTTGTTATGACTTCATGATATCTTTATTTTTACTGTCTTTTTAGTGCCGCTTCCATCTGTGGCAACCGCCGTTATCTTTACTGTTTTTCCTTTTCCGCCAGGCAGGGCTTTTACCTTACCCTTCTTGTTAACGGTGGCATACTTCGTATTGCTGCTTTTCCATTTCACTTCCGTATAGGTTGCCTTGGCCGGACTTACGACAGCCTTAAGTGTTACCGATTTGCCGGCAGCGAGGGAACCCGGTGCATTCTTGATCTGTATCTTTTTTACCTTAGCGACCCCAGCCTCTATATTAAGGCTTCCGGACAGACTCGATCCTCCTGCAGGATCTTCATATAGCCACAATGCCCGATCCTTATTGGTGGTCTGGTACGTATCCGTCTTTGACAAGGAACTATAAAACTTCTTTAGATCCGTCGGCGCACTGTCACCATCCCTCTTTTCATCATAAATGATAGCTATGATGCCTGTGATGTTTTTCAGATCGTCTATGTCATCCAGTTTGCCTGCAGGATCATAGTTTTTCATTTTTGATGCCGGTACTGTCACCGTCTCGTCCTTAGTAACTTCAAGCTTCCATACGATCTGAAGCTTACCGGACTTATCCATGTAGAAAACATGGATGTATCCCTTCTCTCCATCTGCCGCTTCCGCGGGCACCTTAAAGCCTGCCGTAAGGAGCAGTACCACTGCCAGAATAACCGATAAAATCCGTTTCATAATCTCATTCCCCCTTTTGCAATGCCAACAATAAAACTTCAAATGTATTCTATCAAATAATCATCATATCTTCCATACTGGATAGCCTTTTATCGTCAATGACTATTAGAACAAGAAAAAACCGTTGGTACGAACTGTCACATCATGCTATAATGAATCCATGAACATGATGCTGTGGTATCAAACTGATCAATATCTTGAAGAAGGTTGTATTTAAATTACAAGATATGCTACAAATACGACCCTCCAAATTTGGAGGGTCGTTCAACCAACCATAAAGCCCCCGTAATTATCAGCAAATATAGTACAGCACATATGTTAGTTAAAAACAATACACAAGGCTCCTCCCACCTGCTAAAGCAAGTGTGTTTCCGTCCATGGCAACGAAAGGATTGTAGTTATGAAGATAATAAAGTTAATTGGGATATCATTAATTAGTATTAGCCTGTTGTGTGGCTGCGGTAGTGGACTAGAGATTCCGGAGCCGTTAATAGAAAACATTATATCATCACAGAAGAACGAACCAGATCATACTTCTTTCAAATATGAACATGATCCAAGAGACAATGCAACGGCAATGGAAGATATTATTGAAAATCCGGATGCAGTATACGGGTTTTCACCAAGTCCGGAATCAAAACGCCTCGGAGAATATGCAGAGTATGATTGGACTGATCCTGATTTTGTTGCTGATGCAAGGGAAAAACGCATAGAATATCATACATCATTGGATTCAATGACAGATATACTTTACAAGATGAGGGACGAAGGAGCAACTATTGAAGAAATGGCAAGAGCTGTCTCGGCTGAAAGGAACCGCATCAGGCTTGAATCATACAAAGATGATCCGGAGGGACTTGAAAAGCTCAAACAGAGTAATATGGATACTTATGGACATGAGGACGGTCCTACTCCTGATGAAATGTTTGAGAAATATGGCAGTTGGGAGATAGTTATGCAAAAAGCATTTTCCACCAATATGGGAATGGATGCTTGCTGTGGATTATATGATGAATATTATCAGTTGTATATCGAACTGGGATATATAAATGAATAAAGTAAGCAAGGGTACAGTCTATAACCCCTTAATATAAACTGATATTGTGCGAACAATTGTTCTTGATGTATTTCGCAAATTGGAGTACAATAATTTTGAAGCAAACATGAGTTTTATAAAAGGGGTTAAAATGAGTAAGCGATTTCCTGTAGATGTGATTCTTCAGCACAATACCGACGGTACAATAATACCGATAAGGCTTAGATTTACTAATAATGACGGTGAAAGAGTAGACTATACAATAAAAGGCTACAAAGATCTATCCGGCCAGGAGACAAGAACTATGCCAGATGGGGTATATGTGACAAGCAATGATCTGGTATATCAATGCAAGCTGATCGTTAATAATCAGCAGAGACTTATTTATCTGCATCGGGATCCAAGTGGTAAATCGTGGTTTATGACTGTATGTGCTTAATACTATATCGCTATTACAGAGTTAGAGGTTAATTGGGCTCAAACGGGATTTGTGATGGAAGGGATATATTTTTATGGATAATAAAGGCGAAGTGAT
>JAEEGL014749521.1_pt1 | contig 17659 bp, 19 predicted proteins | sample 9134231 | NCBI WGS metagenome assembly JAEEGL01 (sample SAMN16246548, study PRJNA631951) | gut metagenome | biome: gut microbiome; feature: rumen; material: fiber-attached | host: Bos | place: Iran: Karaj | collected 2018-10 | reverse complement strand
CTCTGCTACTACAAATGTGATAGTTATTAGACTTCGTTGTGTGTTGCCAACTTATCTCTCGTAGCCTAGCCTTATATGTGATTTCTGTCCGTCGGACCAGAGATTTGCTTACAGCTTCCTTCAGATTCCACCTCACGATGGACACCCTTGCTGTTCAGCTATACGCTTCCCACTATCTGGGCGTGTTCGGGACTTTCACCCGTTAGAGCGCGCCCATGGCGCGCAAACAACAAAAAGGAGCTGCAAACAGCCCCTTTCGTATTCGTATTGCGTATTTCTTGAATATCATCTTCCATTAGCGTCGCCTTCCATCTTTTCAAATAAATTAAAAAAGACGCCCTGAAGAAAGCCACCTACACCGGCGCAGAAAATAAGTACTTGATACATGGAGAAAGACTTCTCAAGTAAAGTGGTCGCAAATGCAGCAAACAGAATAATCACGCACGTCAGATTCAGTGCAAGATCACACGCCTTTCCAATATGTCTTTGATGCATCTCACTCTCCTCTTCCTTTTTATGAAAGTTTGTCCAAAGTGATATGATTGACATAATAAGAGCAAAGACACTTATCACAATCCTAAACGGTATATTTCCTATTGAGTAAGATGCCGCCATCAACATTAAGGAAAGCCCCCATAGAATATTCTTGTATCCTACTGCCATCTTTAATGATAATGGTCTTCTAAGTAAACCACTTATTGTATTCATGATTTCAATCTCCTTTCCATTCGCCATCATGTTTGATTATTGTATCTCTATCTATCCCATACCTAGCACATCGAGTCAATGCACCTTCCTTGGCATCCTCAAGGGTCTTGTATGCATAATAGAAATTTCCATAGTCATTTACTCCATCTATACATCCTGTATCGTAGTCATTGATAAACATACACTTTTCTCGTGGCTCAGGATATGAAAAAGGCTTTTCTAAATCCGTATAGTCTTTCCCAAATAGAATATAGGCATTGATATTATCACCTGATAATGCATAATCTATTTCTTCATATTGGAATACTATTGTCCACTTAAAGCCAAATATCTTTCCATCGTACTGCTTTCGAAACAAAAGCGTATAATATCCTTCTACTGGGTTACCTAGCATGTTATTCGGATGCAGGGGTTCCCAAATAACATCCTCCTGCTTAATTTGTACCCTTTCATTCTCAGCTTCTTGTGCTGCATCTATCTCTTCTTGATCAAATCCGCTGTTCCAATCTCTAATACAAAGATCTATCTCTCCATTAAGCTCTCGGACATCATAGTCATACATGGATCTCGTAACTTTTCTTCCGCATTTATTACAGATGATCGAAAAGCTATAGTCTCCCATGCACTCATTTTCAAGTGCTTTGGGATTATCCGCTCCGCATTTGCAAGGCTTTATCCTGTTGTAAATCCCGATGACATCCCTAGGTGATATGCCACTTAACCTCCCCTGTACTTCCTCGTCAAACTGAGCTGAATACGAGAAAATGTTCAGTTTCTTAGCTTCAGACTCATACTTTTCATCCCAGCCCTCATCTAAAGCTTGCTCAGGCCAGATAGGACCATCATAAAACATTTTCGCAATTTCATCGTTGCATGCATCAAACTCTTCCTGCGTAGGAAAATGTTTTATATGCTGCTGATCAGATTCTTTTCGTTCCATTCCCTTCTCCACTAAACAATCCGGTATGCTGCATCTTTCCCGCAAATACTCATATTCTCTTCAACTCACAATCATCCTGTATAAAGTACCTATGTGGATGGCTTCCATCAAATCTAACCTTTTTATCCAGCTGCTCAAAATTGTCCTCATAGACCTCATATCGCATAGCCCCATTAAACGTATTCAATCTGATAACAATAATGCGATACTCATCTCCATTTTTAGCACGATAAACATAACTTGGACGATAAAAGAGCGCCTTGATTATCGAATGCTCCCCTTTATCATTAAGCGAATCAATAAACTCTTCCTTATACGCCTCAAGCACTTCCCAGTCTGCTTCTAATGCTCTGATTGTTTCGCCAACTTTATATGGAATAAACTCACCTTTTGTTTCCTTGATATTGGCACGGCCTAGCATCGCTTGGCACATGGCCTCATATTCTCTGTGGCGCTGATAACCATCTTCAATATTCTCAAGCGTATTCGGATCTATCTTCCTCGCCTCTTCAGTAAAATACACCCCTACATACTGTCCATGCCTTACCCCAATGCTAAGAGCAGTCTCTTTACCACAGCACGGGCACTCATAAGTGAAATTATAAAAGTAATTTCTGTTCCCTCTGTCGATATAATCGCCAAGCATAAAATCCTCAAGACTACGCTCATAATCCTTGGTTTGCTCTTCAAACATTATTTCCTTTTTGCAACCGGGACAAGAATATTTGCCCCAAAATGTATCATACATTCCCATTGCTCCGCTCCTTCAAATCTGCTTCAGCAGTTGCTTTCCTATCAGCCTCTGTTTTTCTATTTCTTCCCACCCCATATTATTGTCTCCTTCTCTATCTTAAAAGAATCCTCTCTACATTTCATTCACCGCGTAGTTGAAAAAAGCTGTATTCTTCAACTCTTCAACAGCGCGTTGAATGAATATCTGATTATTAACCTTTACAATAAACTATTATGGCGATGCCATATAGAATCATTTGGATCAAGAGGTAACATATGGAGACAAGGAAACTCAACATTCTCATGAGATATCCCATCGAATGGACTGTTTATATGGTTATGAATAACTTTGTACAGAACTTCTATGACGCTGTGGGGGCTGAGAATTTCGCCACAGGCTTCAAGATGGATTACTCCGGTGATACCCTCACTCTTGAGGCAGCATCAGGTTTTAACAAGGAATGGCTCTATTATCTTGGAGCCTCCACCAAGAGAGACGACGGCAGACATCATGCCGGACACTTTGGGGAGGGCTTTAAGATGGCTGCCCTCGTTGCCTACAGAGATATGAAGTTAGGGATTACCATGGAATCTCAAGATTGGCGTCTTGTTGTGACCCAGATAGATCAAATTATCAACGGTGTATCCGAGAAGGTGCTTGCTTACGATCTTTTTTCCCGTCCATATAGCGATACGTCCAAACTGACATTAACGGGAGTTAATGAAGAGCAGTATGATAAAGCCCGCAGTACTATCATGTCTTTTTACTATGAGGAAAACCCTCGTTTTGGTGATCTTATTGTAAAAAACGATGAAATCGCAGTTTTCAAGAGTAGGAGTAAGCACACTGGCGGTGTTTTTGTAAATCTGGAATTTCGACGTAGTCTACCATTCCCGTTATATTTCTGTGTACATAGCATGGATATAGATAAAGACGACAGAGATCGCTTAACTCTCTCCAACTATATGATGCAACGTGCAATAGACCGGGTGTTGTATCAACTAAGCAGCTCTGAAGCTGCCATGGAAATATTGGAAGCATTTTCTCCCATATGGCTTACTCTTAAGGATGCTAAACATAGATGCAGATGGAACTCTCAGATACTCCGATTGATATATTTGATCAATGCCGACAAGAAGGTTCGTAACAGGTTTTATGAAAAGTATAAGGACTCACTTATCGCTGAGATTCCCCCTATGCATCCTAGCAATAAAAATCAGCGTAAAACGGCTTTTTCATGGTATCAGCAATCACCTTTCTGTAGAATGCGTCGTGTCTCTTACTATTTTACTGACCTTGGGATTAAGGACCTATATACTCTGTGCGAAGAAAATGGCGGTTTAGAATGCACAGCACCTCCCGATGAACAGCAGTCATTGCGGATCAAGCTTTTAGAAGAGGTTGCTCAGAAGTTCTTTTCCCAGATCTACTGCTACGACCAGTTGCCAACCTGTTTCGTTCTTGTGAATAAAAGTACGGCTGCACTAGGTGAGGCATATACTCATAAAACAGACAGAAACATTAGAAATTCACTGGGAGTAAAGATCTCCAGCGAGATCAGCGAGATTTATCTGGCAAAAGAAATACTGGACAACAGCTCTTTTTACAGCGCTCTGCCCGTTTACATTCACGAGTTGCTTCATCAGTTCGGAGGTGACTCCAGTACGGCGTTTCACTCCATGCTTTTTGAGATGAACCGAATAATATTGGAAAACAGAAGGGAAATAAGTGAATATGCAAAACAATGGTAAAAGCAATGTGGATATTCCTTTGGAGCTAGTAGCTGACTATCCCATAAAATGGGATTTTAAGAAGGTTTTGAGAGATTTTATTCAAAATTTCTATGATGCTCTAGGTCCCGACAAATTTGACTCGGAATTTGATTATGATTATGACAGAAATGAGCATTTCTATACGCTAGTCATGAGAGCTGAAGGTCAGCCTTTTTCCCATGAACTCCTGTCCTATATCGGAAGCAGCACAAAGTCCAATGATGGAAATACCATCGGCAAGTATGGTGAGGGCTTTAAAATGGCATGTCTTAGTGCATACAAGATGGGCATAAACGTTGCTATGCATTCCGAAGATTGGGAGCTAATCCCCACAACATATAACGAAACAATCGACGGTCGCGATATAGAGATGTTTGGATATATGCTAAATCATGTGGAGGCAGATGGGATCACCTCTCTGACATTGGAGAATATCCCGCCTAAATATTATAGTGAGCTGGGGCAAGGGTTACTTGACTTTTTTTACCCCGAAAATCCGCTGTTTGGTGAATTGATTGGTAAAGGAGACAACTACACCATCTACTCCCGCAGTTCCATGGCCATTCCCTGCTATCAGTTCGCGCCAGAGCTGAAGGGCGTCCTGTACATCAACAATCTAGCCCGAGGGCGTCTGCCTTTTCCGCTTATTGTCAACTTCAAGACTAAGTATTACGGTGATTTAAGAAGTAGACCCACCTTGGACGAATTAGATACCTACTCCTATCTTTATGAATGTATGGAAGAGTGGACTCCGGACCAATCGGCAATAGTGCTCAGAATGCTGCAAAGCAGCTGGTCAGACATTGCTTCAATGGAATACAGCGGTAATACAAATTATTACTATGTTTGTCAGCTTGTGAGAAATGTGGCGATGGATAAGGCCTTGGCCGAAACCTTTTCAGAGGACATGAAGAACTACTGTTATTTCGAGAAAAAGACCGGGGATACCGTACGCAACACATACATCAATGAAGCTTTGCGTTGGTGGAAATCCAATCCCAACGGCAAGCGTACAATAAATCCTATTTTCAGACTCCTTGGTGCCGAGAATATGGTTGAAACTTATCTGCGTACCAATTCCGGCAGCTTTCGAAAACCCACGAAGCAAGAGCAGGACAAGTACAATATTTTGTCCGCATGCATAACTTCCATTATTCCCTTTCTATCTGCTGCGGATGTCCCCACTGTGGAGATTGATCTAGAGGAAAAAAGCGAATATTCACCTTTACAATATGCCTCAAGAGTTTATATAAAAAAATCCCGTGGCAGACGCTACAAAATAGATAAGCTCATACTACGAGAGCAGGATTTTGATGAGGATGCTTTCTCTTCAACACTCCTGAAGCTTTCCAAAGATATACTTCAGATTTATGGCAGTAGCAGGAGTGCCAGATACAACGCTGTTTTTACCCATCTTGGAGAATACTTACTTAGTGGAAGTGACATAATTGATATGGCACAACTAGCCTGGAAAGAGAGGTCTAAATATGCTTGAATATGATGAAAAAACTGAAGAAAGAAGCAATAGTGCATTTGGCCAAGGATTCGCTATAGGAGTCGCAGAAGGGAGAATAATTAGCAAGTTCAGAATACTGAGGATTCTTATAGAAGATTTTACAGACAATCAGATCCGAGGTCTGGAGCCTATCGAAGGAGATAATACCAGATTACATAAAATTTGGAATACGTCCGATAGAATCCATCTTTTAGATTTCTATCGAAAATATGAGAACCTTAGTGAGAAGAGCCTTGTCACTCGGTATATAGCGGAGAGCGAATATTTGCCTTGGAGATCATTTTGACCCCCTCTACGAAGGGAATGTATTCAGTCCCCAACTTGGGGACTCGATAATAGAAAAAAGTGGTTTTGTAAGGACATGATAATTGGCTACACATGTGTAGCCAATTCATCTGACGAATGGCATCATAATTTATGGCCTCTTTCGAGTACTTAAGGCGACCTATATTCACGTCAAACAATTTATTGATGACGTCAGCGATTATTCCTGATATTTCCTCAATGCTGATGCCTGCCTTTAGCTGCTCAGCAATCATTTCTGCCTCTGTGTCAAATTAATCATCAGGTGTACCATGCTCTAAAATGGATTAAATTCACTGTACTAAGCCGCAATTCCAGGATCTCCAAACTGCTTGTAAAACTCTTTAACCACAGCATCAGGCGCAATTCTGCAATTGAAAATATTTCCTTCAATATGTGTATTTGCCAATGATCTGCCTCTCGATAGTGCGACATAAAGCTGACCATGCGCCCAAGTGCCTTTCCCTTCACTAATAATCACATTTACCTTGTCAAAGGTCTGCCCCTGACTCTTATGGATAGATATTGCGTATGCAGGTCTTAAGGGCATAAATCTCACTTCTGTATTCGCATACTGAGAATCGTCATCTGTTCTTTCAATCATTGTTGTGGCCCATGTAACCGTCGTCACTTCGTTATATCCATCAAACTTCACTTTGATATTTTCGTAGTTTTCAAATCCCACTACTGTTCCCATCTTCCCATTGCAGAATTTTGATGTATTGATAGTTGCCATCACACGTAATCCTATTTTTACAACAAGACATTCCTCGCCCGGCAAAGAATTTAAATCAATTACGCCTTCATAACTCGCCATAAATGGATGCGACTCTTCTCCCTTAAGTGCTTCCAGTTTTTCTTTATTAATTCGCTTTGCATCTTTATTATGGGTGCATATATAAATTGCATCCTCAATAATATATGGGCACATATTCTTTACAAAGTAGCTAAGTACAGATCTGTCACCTCTGCTTAATCTGTAAAGGTTATATATGTATCGAAAATCTCCCTGTCTTACTACTTCATTCAGGAAGCAAACCTCGAAATCATATGCCTGCCAGTAATATGACTGGAAAGCATACTTCCTATCTAAGTAATAACCTGTTCGCTTCTTGTTGTCATCAAAAGGCTCAATTTGATAAAAATCTCCAACTACTACCATCTGTACCGGATGGTCAAGAAAACCCAAGCAGTCACCTATCGTATCCATCATGTTTTCACTAACCATTCCAATTTCATCGATCACAACGACATCGACATCCCTTAAACGTGCAACATTATACGCACTAGGCTTCATTTTTCTGTAGTCATGTGGCAGCTTGAAAGTGCTATGGATTGTTGAGCCGCCTATAATTTGAGCAGCCAATCCCTGATACGAAACCTTCTTTATTACTTTCCCCTGTCCCTCCAAAATCTCACATGCCTCTTTTATTACCTCACTTTTCCCCGTCCCTGCCATTCCAAGAAGACAAACATTTGCACCGGACAAAATCTTTTCAAGTGCCTTTTTCTGAGCTTCCTTTAATACGAATTTTCTATTTATGCTCATTTAGTATTCCTTTCTTGAACATCAACATTCTTTGTTACCAAGATCTTTGTCTGACTTTGTCTTTCTGATCTCTTTTTTAACTTGATTTAATATTATTTGAAATATGGGGAATTGCAAATTTGTTAACGCACACTCATTCACCAACAATTTTTGAGCAGAAGGATATAACGCTTAGAGAAATTTGAAGATCCAATCATCAACTCATTCATCATGGTCGAAAAGATTGGTGACGGAAAGATATATGACAGCCGCCTTTCCAATGGCCCCATAGAATCAATGAACCGCAAGGTAAAGGATCTTAAACGGCTGGGACGTGGCTTCAGAAACTTTGAACATTTCCGGAACAGATTCCTTTATGCCTCCAGATCTGCACCGGTGCTCAATGCAGTTAATGCATACAATACAGTCTTATATCTTGAAGAAAGTGAGGATGAATTATGGTGTTTAGTGAAGTTCTCCCTTTCTGGCAATCACAAAACTACTGCTGCTTGAATTTGTTACAAAATCTGTCCTTATCTTCATAGTCGAATCCCCTTTCGATTTGTGTTGTTAACATCAATGGTAAAGCACGTGCTACAGGCTGTCATTCATCGCGTCGTTGAATACAACAAAAGGCCTTGCATTTCTGCAAGACCTTTCGCCGCTAACCCCATATGTTTTCAGAGATTCATAATATAATAAATTCCTTTGAATATAAAATGCCTACAATACAACCATTAGGATAATTTCAAACCATCCACTTTAGTGCCCCAACTATAAACATCAATAAAAATGTTTTTAATACTTATCTTTCCAATTATACTGAAAAAGAGAAGAACAACTCCAAACTCATTTCCCCTTAATTATATTTTCAAAAAAAGAATCATTAACTAACAGCTGACACAGCGGAAAGAGAAAGTATCATTGTATCTACTAACTTAAGCCTTTTCAGAGTAGCCCACCATGTTTAAGAATACAACAATGGTTACACCCCTGATTGACATACTTATCTTCAAATCTCATGTATTCAACATAAACTCAGGGCACCCTTAGCTAGCCAAACAGGCTACTAAGGTTAGCTCCTCAATGAGAGTAAGCAAGAAGCATTCAGAAACTTAAGCCCCCACCTATACGCAACTAGATGAAATGATTCAGGAAATGTATAATCATATCCACAGCCATAATCAGAATATAAAGAATCTATCTGATGAGAAGCAATACTTGAGTAGCTCTATTAAATGAAAGGAACTTACAGAAAATTTGGTAATAACAATCAACTACATCTTATTCTCAACATTCATGATACCCTCATATTATTTAGCAAAGATCACACATAACAAAAAATCTAGCGTTGATATTGAGGAAATCATCCAATGAGTATGATAGTATTATGACATACTTGTGGCCCCAAACATACATACGACATTTGACATATTGTAATTGACTTAGATTCTTCAAATCAATTATTATAATTGTAGGAGGAAAACCTTACAATTATGGTAGAGAAATTTGTTGGTACTAGAATAAAAGAGCTTCGCAAAAAAGCTTCCTTAACACAGGAAGAATTAGCCCTTAAGTCAGGAATTGATCGCACTTATATAGCCAGTGTTGAATCAGGTCATAGGAATATTTCCATTAAAAATCTTCACAAAATAACCCACTCTTTGAATTATACCCTGTCTGATTTTTTTGAAAACTATGAGGTAAATGAAAAACATGAATAAATATACCCTAGGCACTATTGAAGCATCTGAACAACTAATCCGAGATTTGTACATCAATATTAGAACTGAAGTAAATAAATGGTCCAGAATAACAAATCAAACTCCGCAAGCAAGAATGGGCTACATAGGCCAACATTTAGTTAGCGTCGTCACCGGTTATCCTGGCAGCAAATCTGGCGCACGCGGTTATGATTTAGTGATGGATAATGGTTCATACGGCGAAATTAAAACTTGCTACCGAGTTGATCAACTTGGAAAATGCAGAGATTGTGATGCCGTTGTTTCAAGTACAGAAAAAAAATGTTCAAATTGTGGTTCCATAAATATAATGCGAAAAGAAGATTCAAAATGGCTAATTGGTATTCAACATGATCAAGCATTTTCAGAAATAACAACCCCAAAGTACTATTATTTTGTACTGTTTGAGCCCGAAAGCATCGATAATTCTGATAATATAATTATATCCATCTGGGAAGTAAATCCACAAAGCAAAGGTTTTGTCTATTGTATGATAGATTATTACTGTAATATTCGTGCAAAATCAAAATCAAAGGCACCTTTCAACATGTGGCCATATGAGCTCAAATTTGCATTAACAAATCCCAAATTAATATACCGTTCCCAAGTATATAGCGACGGAAGAATAGAAACACGTGTATTCCCTACCATGAACAATACATTTATTGATCAGTTAAAACCTTTACAGATTTATTCACAATCAAAAATTCTAAAAATCGATGCAATTAAGTCTGTAATCAAAAAAGTATCTTATTCTACATCCGTCAAGGGTACAAAAAAAGTATTATTAGAAAGGCTAGAACAGCTAAGAAAAGAAAATAATATCAGCAATAAAGAATTATGTGATTTGTTATCTGATGCAATTTATGGTCCACGCATATATATGTTCAAAAAAACAATTCCAAACAATTTGCAAAAATACTGTCAAAAACTTTCTATAAAACATCCTTGATGATAACACTTTAATAATAAAATACATCCCAGCTGATCAAATCAGCAGGGATGTATTCATATATTGTAAGCGTTCTAACGATTTATTGTAATAATCGGTATCTATCTCAAACCCAATATAATTTCGTCCCTGTTCTCTACAAGCCTCAGCCGTAGTCCCGCTCCCCATAAATGGATCCAAAACTATATTACCTTCATTACTACTTGCATAAATCAAACGTTCAATGAGCTTTAAAGGTTTTTGCGTTGGATGAATCCTATCCTTTTCTCCATAAAAGTTAATATCGTCCCAAACATCAGTAATTCCCAATTGAGCATGATATGTTTGAGCCACTTCCTCATAAGGTATATTAAAATCTAATATTTTCTCCAGTTTTTGCCACAGTTCTTTAGTGGGTAACTGTTCACAAACATTTTTTCCGGTATAAATACTCCACATCCCACCGCCATTAGCTTTCACGCCAAGTGCCTCATTGATTTGCTTAGCCGTTAAACCTAACTCCTTTTGACGTTTCTTTAAATACTGCTTCACAAAAGGTTTACTATCCTTATAAAGGAATAGTATACTTTCTGTTACATTTGGAAACATCTTATAGTTCTTTGTGGCGCGGCCTGATACTGCCTGTATTCCTTTATTAAGAATTATCTGTTGTCTTAATTCAAGACCAAAATCTTCTAAAATGGGAAGTAGTCTACTCAACATCCTGAAATACCCAAAAAGATAGAAGCTCCCCCCTTTACGAAGGACTCGTGCAGCTTCAGCAGTCCACTGTTTAGACCACTCAATATAATCCTCTTCTGTTCTCCACATATAATCCCATTTTTCACCTATAACCTTAAAATATGGTGGATCTGCTACAATCAAGTCAACACTTTCATCTTCAATAAGATTTTTCATCCCCATTATACAATCCATGTTATAAATCGTATTTATTGCCATTTTTTCCCCCTGTTGTAGATTATAAGTAACATTATATCTTCTCATAAAAACATGTCAAGCATATGCCCAGATTGGGCATAACTTCATGTTTCTTCAAATCCTATACTTCTTAAATATCGATATGTTCCGTCATAGTATTCAGGCAACCGTGTTTCATCCTCCCAAAATCCTGTAATTGTTTTATGTGAATTACCTTCAGGCACACAGATAATCATCCCTGCTCTAGCTCTTGTAAGTAAAACTCTATAAGCATTCAACATATATTTTATCTGTTCTTGTTTACTCTCGGTATTCGCTTCAATTTCATTCCATTTATCTTTCCCATTAAACTTGTAGTAATGCCACTGCCCATTTTCATACCTTACATCTGCATCCCATAAAAGACATGTATAATCGAGTTCCAGTCCCTGAACTTGAATTTCTGTCGCGGCATCTTCCAAGTAATTAGACGATCTTGTATCTGCTTTATCCTCAAGGAACCAGTGAACAGCATTCTCAACATCTGATTGAAGGACATGTATCCCTAGCGGTTTATACCTTGCAGCTTCCTTTGTAATCAACACCCCTGTTCTTTCAGTCCCTCTCACCTTTTCATGAAGCCATTTCTTCGCCTCTTCCATATCTCTTGTCAAAAAAATAGGATATTTCTCTTTAATCTCAGAATATAATGAAGCAGCGCTCGGATCCAAGGAAAGCAACGCATGCACCATTGCAGAGAGTTTCTCTGCTCTATACGAGCGCAATGATACCCCTAAATGCAAAGCTTCAGCGTACGTCACATTGGTATTATTCATGAGTAACTCATTAACCTTGCCTTCAGCATATTCCTCTTCTGTTAGCTGTGGAGAAATATATATTTTCCAATGAGTAAAGGTTTCATTCAATGCCTTGATCCACTCTGAAATGCCCGCTTCTCCTGTATTGATCTCTTGTCCGCCTCCCACAAGACAAACTATAGTTGCCCAGTCTTCTCTTTGATCTAGTGACCAGATCAAAAAAGATGCTTCAGACATAGGAAAATTAGGCACTTTTAGCTTATTTCCATAAGTACCTCCTCTTTTGAGGTAAAGAGCTAATCTTTCATGCGTCCATGATCGTTGTGCCTCATCAAAAATGGCCACATGCTCTACTTCACCATATCCAGATTCCTGCATCTTTACAGCTTTCAATGGGTCAATTTCAAGAATCCCTTTTTCAACAGGATTCTTGATCTTAGCAAGCATATTGTCCCTATACCGGTGAATTATCTGAATGAATTTACCCACCTCACGTCTCGAATCAGACAGTTTCTTTGTTTCGCCTCTATTCTTGCACTTCTGATAGTTATCCTTTGCAAGGGCTTCGTTCAGCACTGCTACTAAAGGTCCATTGCCAGATAAATAAACTGCCCCTTCATCTTCTATTGGATTTTCACATCCTTGATATGTTTGCTTTACTGCTACGTCTAATCCCACAAGAGTTTTTCCAGCACCAGGCACCCCTGTAACAAAGCAAATGCTCTTTTCTTTGTTCTTTTTACTCTTCTTTATAACATCTAGTATGTATGAAATCGTTCGATCTGTTGTTACATTGTCTGCCTCATGCCTAGTAATATCTTCAACTGAATGACTCTCATATAAAGCTTTGGCAGCTTCAATTATTGTAGGTGTGGGTGCATACGGACTAATGATCCAATTGGGGTCTATATCCTTTTCTTCAGGAAATTTACGAATCACTTCGCTTATAACCATAGATATTCTCTCTGCCCCAGTGACAAGAGGATTTACAACTCGATCATCATAAACCGACGACTGTACAATTGAAGAAGCCTTCTTATACTTTGTCGCTATCAATATTGGCACTATAAGACTATCATGACTGTATTTATGGAAATTCTTCAGATCCAAGGCATAGTCCAATACTTGATCAACGTCAGTTTCAATTATCCTGGATTCTCCAACCTTGAACTCTAGGCAAAACACGATTCCTTTAAGTAATAGAACTACATCTATTCTTTTTCCTAAACGCGGAATATCATATTCAAAAACAATATGCCCCCCGCTATCCTTCCATGGCATAAGTGCATTTTGTAAAATCTCTAATTCTCCCATCCACGCTTCTCTAGTTGAACTAAGAGTATCACCATGATAATTATTATTTAGCGACGTGAAAATCTTATCTTTATCAGCACAAAGAAATTCATCAATTTCGCTATCAAACAAGCATCGGTTACTATTTTTCACAATAGCACCTCCTAAACAATCTCAAAGTTACCAATACAATTATCCCATATTTTATTTTTTAATTGTAGTTTTTATTACTTTCAAAAGTCACTGTGCAACAGACTTTTTGCTGTTGCACAGTGACTTCTTGACTCCGAAATTTCAATCCCCTGTTCTAAACCATCTCATACAACCGCTTTAATCATTCGATATAATTCAAGCCCCTCCTGCATACCATATTCATGAAGGTAATTAGAATATATAGTTTTCTTTGAAGGTCTACTATCGGCCCCAATAAAATCAATGATTTTATCTGAATCCGATTCAAATTTCGTCCCTTTAAGGATTCTTTCAATATTCTTCAAATAATCTGCTTTTGCTTGTATATACGCTTGAGCCTCAGCTATATCTTTCAGAGCAATACCCTCTGCAATTAGCCTCCTTCTTTGGCTATTACCCGAATCGCTTAGTGCCACGAGACCTCTTTCAATATTACAACTTCTTATTATTTTTCTATCTAAAGTAGTGGGAATCGAATTTATGAAATCCACAACAGCATCAAATCCCTTATCACCCGTCACAATTACAATTTGTCTCTCGCCTTTCTGATACTCTATTCCAATTTTTGTGGCAATATAAAAATCTAGTGCATTCTTACCAGAATTGACAAGCTTATGAATCTTAAAATCGCATTGCGACTTTTCTATTTTTACTAAATCATCGTTATGAATCTTGTCGCAAACATTGCTGTAAAAGACGAATAGTTTATCTCCTTTGTTTAAATACTCAGCGCCACGCAAGCCATATGATCTATGTACATTTTCATAGTCAACAAATATAGTTGCCATAATTTTGACCTCCTTTTATAATTCACGTGCATTTTCATTAGCTTTGTTCATCCTATTGACACACGCATTTGCTTTATTAGGCTGCCAAAATCGTCCTGTATATATTTTTTATTTATCCTCTTTTCAACGTCACTTATACTTCTCTCATAGGCGTGGGTTATAAGCCTGTAGTCAATCATATCTTTATCATGTGGCATAAAGAGAATATCTTGCTTTAACCTGCTTATATACGCATACTCATTTGATTTGGCTCTATTTACATACTCTTTTATTGTATTGATATAATTATCCTGAGTTCTATTTATTATAGATGAATAACAATTTGTATACTGCAAAAGTAATCCACAGCAAACATCAATTCCATATTTATCAATAACGGGGTGCGGCACATTAAATGATGCCATCTCTTCTGTAGAACAGTTATATAAGCGATTATTCTCTAACGTCTTTATTACTTTTTCATCCCATATATTACAATCACAATCAATAAGCACCTCTATATCTTCATTCCTAAGTGCAATTGCATCGTGATAGACAAAAACACCTTCGTCCTGACCAAGAAGACTGGATTTTTCCCAAATATAAATGGAATACTCTCCTGTTTTCTGAACATCCAGTTTCGAAATCCTTTCAATTTCGTTGCAAAAATAAGTGATTAGCTTTCGCGTCTCTTCAGCCTTAGTACGCAAAGTAGTTATGCACTTACCTTCATTGAAAGGTCTGGATACCATAAACGCATAGGCAGCAAGCATAGGATCTGCTTGTTTAAATACTTCTTGAACCCTCGTTCCTTTCTTAGCTTTTTCGATTAACATCCTCCTAAGTTCTGTTTGATTCATTTTTGATACCTCCGTATTTTTATGATCCATCTAATTCAAAGATGGTCCGTTTAATACGGTTATTTTCCATTGAATTTATTTCTACAAATCTTGTCATTGTTCTTGTCCTCCGGAAATCTGTTGATATTTACATTTTGTGTTGTTTTCTGACGTTCATTTAGTTCCTATCATTTCCTATTATACTCTTTTACTGTCCCATTTATAGGACTTATTTGTCGTTTCCCAATTGAAATAGTATTGAAGCTCCAATCGTATTTTCCGTATTTTCATCGTATTTTCATACGCATTTATATATATTTCTTATTTAGCCATGTTCTAATTAGGGGTATATTCTATATCTTCGTAAATCACATTTGGATCTTTCTCCATGTTATAAATTGGTGTGATTGGTTTTTCTTGCATAAACCACTGATCATATTCTTTAGTCTGCTTATCTCCGATGAATACAAGAGTGCCTTCCGAATCACCAATATTATCATTGACCAGTATCAGATATTTATTCGTAATGTGGCGTAATTGATAAGCGGAAACTCGCATACCTATATATAAGTCTTTTAACTCTATGCCTCCCTTAACCATGCTATCCTCCCAAGAGCTTAAATCATATTTTAGGATAGATAGAAAACCTATTCTCAAAATAATAACCTCTCAAATATAAAAAGTCGTTAAACGTGTAATTTAAAAATAGCTCTTGGGATATTTCCCAAGAGCTAATGTTATTGTTATTCTTTAAATATTTCTTTACCAATAGTCCTACACCATTCCGTATCAAAATCATAATTATCATCAAATGGCTTGTGATAAAACACAATTTTATACTTTTCTCCAAGCATAAAAGTAAAATAAGTGGTAACATAATGAGCAACTCTTTCTGCGTTTTTCTTCCTAGCCAATTCTCCCAAATTTATGTTAAAGCTTTCCACATCATGATATTCTTCCTTTATATAAGTACAATACTCATATAGCCCATTCCCCAAATACCATCTCGCTCTCTGAATAAAAAATGGAAAATACCCCGCTTGAGTCAGTTCTTTACGAGCATAATAACAAAGATTCTCATAAAATCGATCAAATTCCCCACTCAATAAATCGTTGCCACAAAGAATAATAATTGCAGGAATCAATTCATATCTTTGGGCTTTTTGTATCCTATAAAGTATCTCTACAGTCCTATCAGGGCCAACTAGTCTTCCAGGGTAATTGATAGAAATTAAAGCTTCCTCTTCATCTGGTATGTCATCATTAGCATCCAAGAACAAAGAAAAAAACTCGTTAGGGAAATAATAGTATTTTCCACTAGCAATAACTTCATGAATTGGTACGCCCATTATATATTTGAATCCAAGATATTCTTTTATTAATTCGATTACCCTATTGTAAAATGCTTCGTCACTAGCCCCATTCATCACTATACCTTATAGACTTTTATAGTCTTTGTCTAAACCTTTCTTTTTAATGTAGGGTTCTGTTGTTTTCAAGTATTCATAAACAGCAGAACTATAAAACGGACAATAACATATTTTTGATATTTTTGATATCGATAATATTATTACCTGTTTCTATTTCTTTTGAGCTCAAATTAATAATATGGGAGCATCTGGGGAATTGCAATAAAGTTTATCTTAAGCTTCATTCCATTCTCTGAGATATTTAAATGGAAATGGAATTACTGTTAGCTGCTCGTTTCTAACAAATTCAACATCCATCAAGGAAAACAGCTCCTTTAAGTCAACCTGATTTATATGTGAAACAACCTTTCTGATCGGACAAGCATTATGAATAGACGTGTTTAACGACTCTCTCTTTGTTCCAACATAATAATTCAGGGACTGCACTCCATTATATTCAGTCTTTAAAAAGTATTTAGTATCAAGTAAGTTATACCTCGCTTTCATTTATCTACATATAGGGCACATGGGCAGAAAATGATATATGATCATCCCCTGCCCCAACTTATGTTATAAGCTTTTCAATCATACAGATCAGTTTCTCCAAGCATTCCACATTACAACTGCATTCGTATTAGCGTTTGTAATAAAAAATGCTTCTCTTTTCATCTGTTTGTACAGTTCAGGATTAGAGTGTTTGATTGAAGCAAGCTTAATATCAAAACTGATAAACTTCGCCATTATTACTATAGTTTTTACTGTGACCCATAATATAAAAAGCACAGGTGCCAAGCCGATAGCGATAATACTCAAAGTCAACATATCTATTTACCTCCAATAGTTTCGTTGTTTTCAAATAAACCTTGTAATTTCCTTGTTGTTTACATGATAAAAAAATAAGAGTCCAAAAATCCTCCCAGTATAGGTTGTGATTTTCGAGCTCTTTTTTAATAACGAAATACAATATATAGTTTTTTGAACTTTTCCTCGAAATACATCAAAACAATACAGAAATGCTTGCCCCCTCTAACCCTATCTGATATATATATAGAGATGTAATTTGCGCAGATTGAGAATAAATCTGCAGATTAAAGAGATTAAAGTTTTTGGGGAAAGAGGAATCGATAAAATGGATGGAAACTTCAACAATGGTCAGTATCAGGGCCAGCCACAGTATCAGAACGGATATTACAACACATACCCGAATCCGGGAGTAGCTTATACTCAGCCTGTAATTCCGGGTGTGAGAG
>JAEEGL012946405.1_pt1 | contig 17659 bp, 20 predicted proteins | sample 9134231 | NCBI WGS metagenome assembly JAEEGL01 (sample SAMN16246548, study PRJNA631951) | gut metagenome | biome: gut microbiome; feature: rumen; material: fiber-attached | host: Bos | place: Iran: Karaj | collected 2018-10 | reverse complement strand
CACTCAGCTCTGTGATCTCTATTCTCATCAAGATATGCCATAATCTCATCATTGAGTGATTCCTTATACTTGTTATAGAATTCATCCCACTCAAGATTAACATAATCGTTAGCAAGTGCAAGAGTCTCAGTAATAGCCTGCTCATCCGCACCATCGAATATAGGTGTAGCAACATTGAAACCAAGAGCCTTAGCAGCAAGACTCAAGTGAATCTCGAGCACCTGACCGATATTCATACGTGAAGGCACACCAAGAGGATTAAGAACGATATCAAGCGGACGGCCATTTGGAAGGAATGGCATATCTTCTACAGGGAGCACTCTTGAAACGACACCCTTATTACCATGACGACCAGCCATCTTATCGCCGACAGATATCTTTCTCTTCTGTGCGATATATATACGAACACTCTTATTAACGCCTGCAGGAAGCTCATCTCCAGCCTCTCTTGTAAATGTCTTGGCATCCACTACGATACCATATTCACCATGAGGAACTCTAAGAGATGTATCTCTTACTTCCTTAGCCTTCTCACCAAAGATAGCTCTAAGAAGCTTATCTTCAGGCGAAAGTTCAGTTTCTCCCTTAGGAGTAACCTTACCAACAAGGATATCACCCGCTCTGACCTCAGCACCGATTCTTATGACACCCTCAGAATTAAGATCCTTAGTAGCATCGCCAAGACCAGGAACATCGTTAGTGATCTCTTCAGGTCCAAGCTTGGTGTCTCTTGCCTCGCAGTTATATTCCTCTATATGTACAGATGTATACACATCATCTCTAACAAGTCTTTCACTAAGAAGAACGGCATCCTCGTAGTTATAACCTTCCCAGGTCATGAAACCGATAAGAGGGTTCTTACCAAGAGCAATCTCACCGTTGCATGTAGATGCACCATCAGCAATAACATCGCCCTTCTCGACCTTATCGCCCTTGTTAACGATAGGCTTCTGATTATAGCAGTTAGACTGGTTGCTTCGAAGGAACTTAGTAAGCTTATATACATCCTTAGTTCCATCCTTGCGCTTGATGCAGATTTCCTTAGAAGTAGAGTACTCTACAACACCAGCTTCCTTAGCGATTATACATACGCCTGAGTCAACAGCAGCCTTATGTTCCATACCGGTACCAACAACAGGTGCCTCAGTAGTAAGAAGCGGAACGGCCTGACGCTGCATGTTCGAACCCATGAGGGCGCGGTTAGCATCATCGTTCTGAAGGAAAGGAATCATCGCAGTAGCAACAGAAAATACCATCTTAGGAGATACATCCATAAGATCGATCTTCTTCTTATCGAATACAGATATCTGATCTCTGTAACGTCCTGATACGCTCTGGTTGATAAAATGTCCTTCCTCATCGATAGGCGAGTTCGCCTGAGCAACGATAAAGTCATCCTCTTCATCAGCGGTAAGATATCTTACTTCATCGGTAACGCGAGGATTCTTAGGATCTGTCTTATCTACAACACGATAAGGAGCCTCAACAAAGCCATATTCATTCACCCTGGCATAAGAAGCAAGGGAGTTGATAAGACCGATGTTAGGACCTTCAGGTGTCTCGATAGGACACATTCTTCCATAGTGTGTATAGTGAACGTCTCGAACCTCGAAACCGGCACGATCTCTAGAAAGACCACCAGGACCAAGGGCTGAGAGTCTTCTCTTGTGAGTAAGCTCACCAAGAGGGTTATTCTGATCCATGAACTGTGACAACTGTGAACTTCCGAAGAACTCCTTAACAGCTGCTGTTACAGGCTTAATATTAACAAGTGACTGTGGAGAAGCAGTATCCTTATCCTGAGTAGCCATTCTCTCACGAACAGAACGCTCCATACGAGAAAGACCGATACGATACTGATTCTGAAGAAGCTCACCTACGGCTCTGATACGTCTGTTGCCAAGGTGATCGATATCATCCTGAGTACCTATACCATAAGTAAGGTTAAGAAGATAACTTATAGAAGCAAATATATCTTCAATAGTGATATGCTTAGGTATAAGATCAGCGATATCTCTTACTGCAGCTCTCTTGAAGTCATCAAGATCAGGATGCTCCTCAAGAAGCTTGATAAGGATAGGATAGCTTACGTTCTCGGTAATACCGAGTTCCTTAGCTTCCTCCTTAGATATATCAACATACTTAGTGATATCAACCATGAGGTTAGATAAAACCTTAGCCTTATGGTCATCACACTGAATATATACATATGGGGCACCACAGTCCTGAAGCTCGATAGCAAGCGCTCTATCAACCTTAGTACCTGCAGTAGCAACAACTTCACCTGTATATGGGTCAACAACGTCCTCAGCAAGAACATGACCTACGATTCTTCTCATAAGATGAAGTTTCTTATTGAACTTATAACGTCCAACCTTAGCGAGGTCATATCTTCTTACATCGAAGAACATGTTGTGGAGAAGGCTTTCAGCACTGTCCACGTTAAGAGGCTCGCCCGGTCTAATCTTTCTATATAATTCCAATATACCTTCGGAATAGTTAGTAGCACTGTCCTTAGCAAGGGTAGCAGTAAGCATAGGCTCTTCACCAAAGAGTTCAAGAATCTCCTCGTTAGTGCCCACACCAAGTGCTCTTATCAATACAGTGACAGGAACCTTTCTGGTTCTGTCAACACGCACTGAAAACACATCACTCGAGTCAGTCTCATACTCAAGCCATGCGCCTCTGTTTGGAATAACTGTACTTGCATACAGCTTCTTTCCTAATTTATCATGTTGAATCTCATAATATATGCCTGGTGAACGAACCAACTGGCTGACGATTACACGCTCGGCACCATTGATAACGAAAGTACCGGTCTCTGTCATAAGAGGAAGATCACCCATGAAAATCTCATGTTCGTTGATCTCGCCGGTCTCCTTGTTATAAAGTCTTACAGTTACCTTAAGAGGAGCTGCAAACGTAGCATCTCTTGCCTTACACTCTTCGATCGAATAGTGATACTCATCTTCATGGAGAGCATAATCAACGAACTCAAGACTCATCTGACCGTTATAATCAGCGATAGGTGAGATATCGTCAAATGCTTCCTTAAGACCTTCCTTCAAAAACCACTCATAGGATTTCTTCTGGATGTCAATGAGGTTAGGCATGTCAAGAACTTCTCTCTGCTTGGAGAAGCTCATACGGGTTGCTTTACCAACCTTCTGTGGATGGATTCTGTTCTTCTTCATTGTAAGATTCACCCCTTGGTCTAGTTTTAGGTATATTACGCCACTTCAGATAATAGCGCATCATTTATAGTATCATCTTTCACTTCATTTGTCAACAACTTTTTTTAGAAATTTTTCCTGATTTTCACCATCAGATAACCCGATACTTGGAAAATGCTTTCTGGATATCCTTCATATTGCCTATAATCAATATCGAATCATCCGATAAAAGTTCCATGTCAGGCATCGGGACAACGAGCTGATTTGATTTACGAACCGTTATGATATTCAGGTGATACTTCTTTCGCAGATTAAGCTCTGCAATCGTTTTTCCGCTCCAGGTTTCAGGCACGCGAACCTCATAGATATTTATTTCGCGGTCAAGCTGAAACACATCTAAGATATCGTCGGAAGCCTCCTTTATCGCAAGTCTTACAGCGGTCTGTTTCTCTGGATATACCGTTTCATCCGCACCATTGCGAAGAAGAAACTTCTCCTGAACATCATTCTGAGCACGCGATATCACCTTGCGCGCCCCAAGTTCCTTCAGAAGCGCTGTTGTTTCAAGCGAATCCTGAAAACTGTCACTTATCGTAACTATACATACGTCATAATCAGGTATACCCAACGAGCGCATGAATTCAGCGTTAGTGCTGTCGCCTATCTGAGCATTGGTAGCATAAGGAAGAATCGTGTTGATACGCTCCTCTTCACTATCCACAACCATTATCTCACAACGCGACTCCGCCATACGCTTTGCTATGTGCATTCCAAACTGACCCGCACCTACTATTAAAACTGATTTCATATCTACCTCTCCTTTTATCAACCTACTGTTATCTTTTCCTGCGGGAACCTCGATATCCCGCCCCCTGAAGAAAATGCAGCATATATCAGCGTCAATCCTCCAACTCTTCCCGCAAACATCAAGATCATAAGTATGATATGTGAAGCAAGCGAAAGTGACGTAGTAATTCCCAGTGTCAACCCCGCTGTTCCAAGCGCAGAGCCCGTCTCAAAGAGGCATGACATAAGAGGCAGCGACTCTATCATGGAGATCGCGATTCCCGTTGACAGGAAAACCGTAAAGTACATAAAGAGAATCGCCCCCGCCGTCCTTATAGTATCTTCAGGAATACGTTTTTTGAAGCACTCAACATCATTCTTTCGACGGAACACGCTCAAAGCAGCAAAGAAAAGCACAGCAACTGTAGAAGTCTTCATACCGCCCGCAGTCGAGCCAGAACACCCTCCTATGAGCATAAGAACAGTCATAACCATCGCAGCATGTTCACTCATCTTAGAGTAGTCAGAAGTATTAAATCCAGCTGTTCTTGCAGTCACTGATTGAAATAGTGAGTGAAGAACGCGTTCCTTAAGAGGTTCATCATCATATTCCGCAAAAAAGAAGAATATCGCTGGCAAGATTATAAGAACACACGATGTAACGATAACCACCTTAGTCTGAAGACGATATTGTTTAAAATGTAGCTTATACCGCACAACATCGTCCCAAGTGAGAAAGCCTATACCCCCTATGATGATGAGCAGCATGATCACAACATTTACATAAGCATCGGCACCAAAAGTCGTCAGTGACGAGAACCGCTCCCTTACACCCATAAGGTCAAAACCCGCGTTGCAGAAAGCAGAAACAGAATGAAAAATCGAATACCATATAGCCTTAACCGCACCAAATTCACGACAGAAAGCCGGATATAAAAGTGCCGCTCCGGTAAGCTCTATAATCGCAGTCATCTTCAGGATAAAATTTGTAAGCGAAAGAATTCCACCAACCTGGGGTGCAGATATAGAATCCTGCATCATTCCGCGAAACCACAGTCCTACTTTCTTACCAGACAAGCGCGTTATCGTAAGCCCTATCGTGATAACTCCCATACCGCCTATCTGTATGAGCGTAAGGATTATCATCTGCCCAAAAAGCGACCAGTGTGTAGCAGTATCGCGGACAACAAGTCCAGTTACGCAAGATGCCGATATAGCCGTAAAGAGCGTATCCACAAAAGGCGTAACGCTTCGATCACGCGATGAGATTGGAAGCATCAGAAGAAGTGCTCCGCTTAATATCAGTATCATGAATCCAAAGCATATGGTACGAAACGAATTGCGATTATGTATTCCACTTTGTGTTTTATCTTTCCCCATACAATCCTCCCTATCACACCTAACAAAGAAAAGAGGCCGCAAAAAACATACATCAATATAACAAAAATCTTCATCATACCTATGTAAGTTTTCTACTGCCTCTTACTCATAAATCAGTAATTCAAATCAATCCGCAATAATTACTTAATTGTAACCTTAGCGCCAGCTTCCTCAAGTTTCTTCTTGATCTCTTCAGCTTCTTCCTTAGAAACGCCTTCCTTAAGCATCTTAGGAGCTGCTGTAACAAGATCCTTTGCTTCCTTAAGACCAAGACCTGTGATCTCACGAACAACCTTGATTACAGGAACGCCAGAACCCTCTGTAAGCTCTACGTCAAACTCTGTCTTCTCTTCAGCTGCTGGACCTGCTGCTGCTGCAACTACAACACCTGCTGCTGCAGATACGCCGAATTCCTCTTCACAAGCCTTAACAAGATCGTTAAGCTCTAATACTGATAAACCTTTGATAACTTCAATAATTTCCTGAGTTGTCATCTTAAATATCCTCCATAAATTCTAAATTAATAATTGGTTAAAGCTTATATTAAGCTTCCTTCTGCTCAGCAACCTGCTTGATAACACGAGCAAAATTGGTAATTGGTGACTGAAGGCTTCCAAGCAACTTTGAAAGCAATTCGTCTCTTGAAGGGATGCTAGCGATAACCTGAATACCCTTCTCATCATAGAATGTACCCTCAACAACACCACCCTTAAGCTGAAGCTTTTCAGCTGTCTTAGCGAAGTTGTTAAGAATTCTTGCAGGAGCTGTAGCATCAGTCTTGCTGATAGCGATAGCTGTAGGTCCCTCAAGCTTTTCCTTAAGTGACTCAAACACTGTACCTGCGATAGCCTTAGTGATATAAGTGTTCTTGTAAACCTTATATACTACGCCTGCTTCTCTTAACTGCTTACGAAGTGCTGTATCCTGCTCAACCGTAAGTCCACGGTAATCAGCAACTACAACGCCTACAGCACCGTTAAGGTTTTCAGCGATCTCATCGATAATAGGCTTCTTTAATTCTACCTTTGCCATGAGTTTTCTTCCTCCTTACATAGTATAGAAACTGCCGATGGAGGCTTATCAAGTCTCGCACCGCGAGACTTGCGCGCCGGATTCGGTCTGCGCATGCAGACAAATTTCCTTTCCGAATCCGTGCGCATCCTCGCGGTGCTTTTATCTCAGTCGGGGATCGAATCCCGACTGAGTTAAAAACCTCCCTATCCTAAGACAGGGAGGTAGATAATCATCATCAAATCCTCGGTAGGCGAATACTTACGCTCTAGATGAGCACCTACTGTCTTAGGCAGTTTTATTTACAGAAGTATTCTATCATCAGAATACCTATCTGTCAAGAAAAATTTATACAAACTTAGCTGTTGAAACCTTAACACCAGGACCCATAGTAGATGCAAGTGTTACGCTCTTAAGGTACTGACCCTTAAGTGACTGAGGTCTAGCCTTAACGATAGCATCCATAACAGCCTGGAAGTTGTCCTTAAGCTGCTCCTCTGTGAAAGATGCCTTTCCAACAGGAACATGGATGATATTGCTCTTGTCAAGTCTGTACTCGATCTTACCAGCCTTGATTTCCTTAACAGCTGTAGTTACATCCATAGTAACTGTACCAGCCTTAGGATTTGGCATAAGTCCCTTAGGACCAAGTACACGACCAAGTCTACCTACAACACCCATCATATCAGGTGTAGCAACAACTACGTCGAATTCGAACCAGTTCTCGTTCTGGATCTTTGGAAGAAGTTCCTCAGCTCCTACGTAATCAGCGCCAGCTGCTGCAGCCTCATCAGCCTTAGCACCCTTAGCGAATACAAGAACTCTAACCTGCTTACCAGTTCCGTGTGGAAGTGCAACTGCACCACGGATCTGCTGCTCAGCGTGACGTCCGTCACAACCGGTTCTGATATGAGCTTCGATAGTCTCATCAAATTTAGCAACAGCTGTCTTCTTAACTAAAGCAACAGCTTCTGCTGTTTCGTATGCTGTCTGGCGGTCAAATGCTTTAGCCGCTTCAACATATTTCTTTCCTCTTTTCATGTAGAAAAACCTCCTAGTGGTAATATCTGTTAAACGAGAGTCTCACTCTCTCCCACATTGACCTGCGAATTAGTCAACTACTGTTATACCCATACTTCTTGCAGTACCGGCGATCATGCTCATAGCAGCCTCTACTGAAGCAGCGTTGAGATCAGGCATCTTTGTCTCTGCGATTTCCTGAAGCTTAGCCTTAGTAATCGTAGCAACCTTTGTCTTATTAGGAACGCCAGAACCTGATTTAATGTTACAAGCCTTCTTAAGAAGTACGGCAGCAGGTGGAGTCTTTGTTACAAAACTGAAGCTTCTGTCAGCATATACTGTAATAACTACAGGTATGATTAAGTCGCCCTTATCTGCTGTCTGAGCGTTGAACTGCTTAGTGAATTCAACGATGTTCACACCATGCTGTCCAAGTGCAGGACCAACTGGTGGAGCCGGTGTTGCTTTGCCGGCAGGAATCTGTAATTTGATATAACCTGTTACTTTCTTTGCCATCTTTGGCACCTCCATAAAATAAATGTGGTAAATGTGCGGATTCACACGCTATAAAAGAATCCTCCCACGAGTTGTCATATAGACAACCGTATCTAATCAAAATGCCTACGCACTGATTTTCAAATCTTCTCTATATCAGAGAAATTAAGTTCGACAGGTATCTCCCTGCCGCCGAAACTGTCGACATTAATAGTGACAGTCTGCTTGTTGATATTGATATTGGTGATAGCACTTGTAGTACCCTTCCATGCGCCACGTTCAACAGTGACCACATCGCCAACCTTAATATCTATATCGTATCTAGGAACACTGAAACCAAGATTACGAAGCTCATCTTCGTTAAGAGGTTCCGGCTTTGATCCCGGACCAACGAAACCGGTCACGCCCCTTGTGTTACGAACAACATACCATGTAGAATCGTTCATAACCATCTTAATAAGGACATAGCCCGGGAGGAGCTTTCTGGTTACGGTTCTCTCTTCACCCTTCTTTGTCTCGATAACGCTCTCAAGCGGTACCTGAACATCAAGGATCTGATCCTGAAGATTTCTGTTCTTGACGGTCTGCTTAATATCCTCAAGAACCTTATTCTCATATCCTGAGTATGTATGAGCTACATACCACTTTGCTTCATCTGCCATAAAACACCTCTACTTCAAAGAAATCAACTTATCAAGACCTAACTGGAATACGAAATCCAGTATGGCGATTATGCATGCAAGCACTGCTGTATAGAAAACAGCTGCTGCGCTTTCCTTCTTCAAAGTTTCCTTGTCAGGCCAGATAATCTTAGAGAATTCGGTCTTAAGGCCATCAAAAAAATTCTTTATCCCGCCAAATAAACCTGTTTTCTTCTCAACTGCAGTATTAGAATTCTCTCCCATATCAACACCTCGTAAAGATTACTTTGTCTCCTTGTGCAATGTATGGCGTCTGCAGAACTTGCAGTACTTATTAGTTTCCATACGATCAGGATGAGTTTTCTTGTCCTTCGTGAGATCATAATTACGCTGCTTGCACTCTGTACAAGCCAATGTTATCTTAACTCTCATACGCTTCCACCTCCAATTTAATAGTTAAATTCTAGGCATAAAAAAAAGACCTTCCATAGCCTTCTTACTATAACACGATTCCCGATATGCCGTCAAGCATTTTTTTGAAAATTTTCTCAAAATTTTTTCAAGCTCAGTGCAAATGCTGTGAAAAGCCGTTACAAAAGCACCTTTACACAACATTTGCACAAGCATGAATGTAATCATACCCTTACGCCGAAACACTCTTTCTTGCAATAAGCAGATATATCATAATATTCATCAAGATCCACAGCGCTACTGTACCCACGACAAAAGGTCCGACAGACAGCACGACTGCGAAATCAAAGAGTGCTACAACGACCGCCCTGAACACGATCATAAGGATCAAGGCCGCATAATTGCCGAACAATATCGTATGCAAGAAGTACATATTGTGTTCAAGGAACACGATCTTCCTGCTATCCTTAGCAGTCATGCCCACACATGAGAGCATGTTGAGATACTTAGCCCTGTTTTCCTTATAGAAGCCCATCAGATAGCCTATAGAAAAGAGCATGATCATCACGATGACGCCGCAGATCATAAGAAGAAGCACGCCCAGATCTGTCATGATCCAGTGTATCATGCAGTACTCGAAAGCAGGCTTCGTCACTTCCATACCCTCATCAGGATGCATCAGATCACGAGTCTTAGTCTTCTGCGTAAAACGCTCTATGTCGCTATAATAGCCTCTCATGAAGCACCAGAACGTCTCATCCGAACGCGGATAACGGATTATATGAGCAACATACGCTTCGGCACTTTCTACCGCTTCACTCGAGAACACACCACTTATCACCATACCATCCGGTATATCGTTTCCACTTATGCTCTTACCGATAAGACTTTCATAGTCTCCTGTATAGCCAAGATGGTCAAGAAGGTAGTCATCGACAAGTATCTCTGATTTATTCGAAGGGTAAGCCCCTGCGATCATTGCCTTTTCGTTACCGCCAAGCACCTTCGGTATAAGAAGGCCCCCATCGAAAGCCGCACCGATATCGACACGACTACTCTTAGATTCTAAATCCCTAGATGGACAATAAGCCCTGTAAACGCCTTCATACTTAGTAACCTTATAAGTTGCGCCATCTATAACATAAGAACATTCGCCACACGGAGTCCCCCAGATCATAGCATAGCTCCACACTTCATCAAGGTCATACTTATTCTTAGCGCTATCAGCACACTGCTTCCAATTATCGTATTCTAAGCTCTCGTCGTGCAGGATATAATAACACGACCTGAATTTCTTCTCGTCGAAACCATCCCTATATGCCACATAAGACAGATAGATCACCGCAAAGCTTATGATCATAGCCAGAATAGTAACTTCTCCGAGAATCATTTTGCGGACTATCTTGCCGTTCGCCCTTATGTTTCTGTAAGCAATTATTATACAATCTCTAAGTCTCATACGCGCCCTCTCTTTCTTCTAAGAGCGACTGCGGCTAGCAGTGCGCATAAGAGTGCAATAAGACATACAAGCTTAAGCTTGAATCCGTCAAATGTTTCGCAAGTCTTGAAGTTCTCTCTCGCATAGACGTTAACAGCCCTTATACAAAGCGCGTTAAGCCCCACCGCAAGGCAAAGTGAAACCACGTTCTTAATACCGAAGAATCTCGCATATATGCCACGGCACTCGCGTTTACTCATGCCAAGGGAGTAAAGCATATCTATATACTTCTCACGATGCGCAAGTTTCATAGCGTAGGAGTTAGACAGATTCCCTGCCATCAGTGACAAAAGAGCCAGCGAAAGCCCGTACATAACTATCTTGACAAACAAAAGAACCATGAGGTCCGACTCAATCTCACTAAGATATATATCACGATGCGACAAAAGCGCGCCAAACTTAATCTTCCATATGCCGTTAAGGCTGTGAATATCAGCACCACTAATAGTCCCGTCATCCTGTATAAGAAAGTCAGTAAGTCCTAGCTTCTCAAGTTCCTTCACATCCGAAGCAGTATAACCGGAAAGCTGACAGAAAAACTTCTGATCAGCATACGGACTTAACATACCTCCTAAGACACGGTCCATATCGTGCCCCATAGTTCCTAAAAAGAGAATGCACGTAAAAACCATAGTGTAGAGGATTATAGACACGATCCACTCCGCCTTGCCGTAGCTAAACTCAAAGAGGCTTAATCTTATCTTATCCCTTAACTTCATCCGCAATCACCTTTCCATCCTGCAAAGTTATGATGCGGTCTGTGTTGGCAGCATCCTCTCTGTTATGAGTAATCAGGACTACAGTCTTGCCCTTCTCTGTCAATTCCCTTAGAATCTTCATGATATTCGCGCCATTCTCGTAATCTAGGTTGCCGCACGGTTCATCAGCATATATGATATCAGGGTCATTTACTATCGCTCTGGCGATACACACTCTCTGCTTCTCACCACCCGAGAGATTCTTCACATAAGAATCCTTCTTATCCTCCATGCCAACCAGCATAAGAGCCTTCGACACAAGATCCTTACGCTTCTTAACGTCCACCTTAGCTATCATCAGCACAACTTCCACGTTCTGATACACAGTATACTTCTCTTCGAGAAAATAATCCTGAAACACGAAGCCAATCCTGTTACATCTGTAATCAGCCATAGCCTTAGCGGAAAACTTATATATATCGTCTGTTCCTATAAGCACTCTGCCAGCCTCAGGCTTAAGAAGACCACCCATCATCTTAAGCAGAGTACTCTTACCACTTCCAGATCTTCCCACCACACTAACGAATTCGCCCTTAGCGATAGAAAGCTCCACATCCTTCACAACCCACTTCTCTTCGGGATCGCGATAACATTTGCCAAGACCTTCGGTCTTGATAATAATATCTTTACTCATAATCTCCTCTGTTATTTCTTTTTGAAGGTGAGAATATAATCGCCTCTATATATGATTTTTATGTTTTTTTCCCATGAATCATAATGGATCACCACTGTTGTCAGCCAGTATCCATTGTGCAGATAATAATAATACTTAAAGGTTCCCAGCTTATTATCAGCATCAGGATAATATTCCATAGTATACGGATTGTCTACAAGCCATCTGTTAAAATCAAAAGTCATATTGAAATCATCTTCACTCAACTTATCTTTAAGGTTTTTTTCAACGGCTCGTTCATAATCCTTAACACGATCAGGTTGCATCACATCATTCAAATCAATATTGTGAAACTGTATCTGATCACCCTTGACTTCTACATACGCATCCTTATACTTATCATTGCCCTGGATATAGTACTTACCATCTGCAAGTTTTTGACTGAAGGTTCCATTAAGCATAAGAGCAAGGAACACTCCACCAATTAATGCAGCAAGTATAAGTATAATAATAAGCATCGTCTTAATTATCTTCTTCTTTTTCATATTATCCTATTTCTTTTTGAATGTAAGAATACTATCACCTTCAAACACAACATCGATAGTCTTCTCCCAGGAATCATAGTGAATCACCACTGTTGTATACACATATCCATTGTACAGATAATGATAATACTTATATGTTCCCAGCTTATTATCACCATCAGGAAAATACTCCATAGTATACGGATTGTCTACAAGCCATCTATTAAAATCAAAATAATTCTCAAATTCTTCTTCATCTAACTTTTTCTTAGGATTTCTTTCAACAGCTCGTTCATAAAGTTTAACTCGATCAGCCAACATCACATCATTCAGATCTATATTGCGAAACCGTATCTGATCACCCTTGACTTCTATATAGGCATCCTTATACTTTTCATTGCCCTGGATATAGTACTTACCATTCGCAAGTTTTTGGCTGAAGGTTCCATTAAGCAGGAGAGTAAGAAATACTCCTCCTGTTAAAGCAGCAAGTATAAGTATAATAATAAGTATCGTCTTAATTATCTTCTTCTTTTTCATGTAATCCTATTTCTTTTTGAAAGTGAGAACATAATCGCCCTCATATATGATTTTTATAGTCTTTTCCCACGAATCATAATGGATCATAACAGGCAAATAACCATTAGTCAAACCATGATTATATATAAAAGTACCTAATTTATTGTCCGCATCTGGAAAATATTCAATTGTATATGGATTATCTACAAGCCAGCCATTAAAATCATAATAACTCTTAAACTCTTCTTCACTTAGCTTCTTTTCAGGAAACTTTTTAATATGACGTTCATACCTCTCGACATATTTCGGAAGCAACATTTCATTCAAATCTATATTATGAAACTGTATCTGATCGCCCTTGACTTCTACATACGCATCCTTATACTTATCATTGCTTTGGATATAATACTTTCCATTCGCAAGTTTCTGACTGAAGGTTCCATTAAGCATCAAAGCAAGGAATATACCGCCCGTTAAAACTATGACTATGGCCAATACAATCAATACTATTTTTATTATCTTTGTCTTTTTCATATCAACCTCTTTTCGGGCTATGCAAACATCGCATTCACATAGCCCTTAAAATCAAAAAGTGAGTTTATACTCCTCTCGTTTCGAACCAGAAGAATTAAGATTAAGGTTTATCTTTCTAGGAAAATCTTTCAACCTCTTATCAATACGCACAGTTCTCATATAGCCATACGGATCTGAAAAATCAATCCAAACATCTTCCTTTGGGTTTCCAATCAACAAACAATCTCCGCTCTGCCAATGCAAAGGCATTTCATTATCATAATCCCAGTATGACACATTTTTTATAGTCATGTTAGTTACACCATAAACCTTAATGCTAGCATCCGGCCTTTCAGTTGACTTTGCACCGCATCCCATCATCATTCCTGCAAGCAGCAATACAGCACCTGCCTTCATTACATGTTTCTTTTTCATTTTCTTTTTTCTCTCCTATCATATAATTTGATGCAATCGGCATAAAAAAAGCCGCAAAATGCGCGCGATAATCCGCAGCTTTTTGCAACCAAACGATCATAGTATATCCCCCGGGAAACTCTCCTACCCTCATCGTAGAAAAGAAAATAAATACACCTTAGACTTCAAGCTTTGCGTCCTGCCATTTCTGACAGTTTGCCCCACACACCGATTACAGATTTCCTGTAATGCACATCCAATTACATAATAAGAGTCTATATAAAGGACGTAACGTTACAAGGACGTAACGTTACAAGGACGTAACGTTACAAGTATATTATAAGCTATTCTTTGTCAAGTGTCAACACATTTTTTTGAAAAAATGCGCTTTTTCCGAAAGGAAATCCATCAACCACAGCCTTCTTCAAGTCTCGCACCTTATCAATTTACCATCTCATGCTAATCTTTTTCACTGGATAATAGACTTCGGTAATATTATCCTTTGCATCAGCGACCTGAGATGGATCTGTTACATAAATCTCGAACAGCGGGCCATTACATTTGTAGCCTTCCTTTTCCGCCCACTTAGTCTGCTTGGCATAGACTGAAGCAAGGTCAGAATAAGGTCCTTTCACAACTGTCTTAAGACAAAGTCCGGGAGTAAAATCTCTTGTGCCGGTGACTACTTCCTTCACAGGAATAGCAAACTCTGTATCAAGACCCGCTGGCGTATATTCTGAACTATGAAACAAAACCATGGGAGCCCCACACATTGTCAGATGTGTTGCGGCAATAGTCTTAAACAGCTTCTCATAACTTTTAGCATACTCCAGGGGGAAGTCCTCCTGCTGAACCAGTTTTCTTACATACAGAAGACACATCTGTGGAACATCAACCAGATGCACATCTATATCGTCCATGTAGGACATTATGGATTCACCCTGTTCTATCGCAACCATATCCGAATCCAACTGATTTAGAAGCTGACTATAATCATAAAGTTGCTTTTCGATTTCTTGTTTTTTTCTAAGAAATGCAGTATAAAGCTTATCACTCTTTTCAGCATCAGCTCTCAGTATATCCTTTATTTCTTCCAGCGAAAACGAATATGACTTCAGCCTACTTATAAAAAGCATCTTCTCCAACTGATCTATAGAATAATATCGATATCCGTTTTCCGGATTAACTTCACTTGGTTCCAGCAGACCTATCTCTGCATAATATCTGAGTGTCTTTGTAGAAGCTTTACATATATTTGAAAACTCTCCGATTGATAACATACAATTTCCTTCCGTTAAAACTGATACATGTTTTCTTAATTCGACCACTTACTCATAGCAAGGCAAAATATACTTCTCTATAAACTCTACTCTGTCTTTAGCCCTCGGATTAAAAAGCGATGTAATTGCAACCACCATATTCTTATCAGGCTTCACATAAATAATATTTCCTCCATCTCCCATAGCTGCATAACCACCGTCACTCCCAATCCACCATAGATATCCGTAGGCCAGATTCATCTTTTTCCATCTGCTATGCTCTGTGGTGCTCTCTTCAACCCATTTCCTTGAAACTATCTGCCGTCCGTTCCATTTACCCTTATTCAGGAAAAGCTGTCCTATCTTTGCCATATCAACAGGCGATATAGTAAGCCCCCAGCCAGCAGTATTTACGCCCTGCGGATCTGCAACCCATCCATTTGTATCAGTGGACTTGTAAAACTCCATCTGCTCTTCTTTACTGTGAAATGTTATGCTCCCCTCTATGTTTATACCTAAAGGCTCAAACAGGTTTTCTTTTGCAAATTCAAGTACAGACTGTCCGGATGTCTTCACAAGAATTCCGGACAGGATATCCGGGCCTATGATTGGAGCATATCTGAACTCACCTATCTTCCCCTTTCCTCCCAGCTTATCAAGTGAAAACTTTACCCAGTCCATACTGGTAAAATACTTGGTATAAGGATTAAATCTAAACTTATACGGTGCAGTCATCGTAAGTATATCTATAATTCTGATATTCGGAAGTGTTTTTTCACCTCTTTTAACTGTATATTCCGGATAATAATCCAGGACTTTGTCATCTATACTTTTTATCAGTCTTTTATCAATGGCTATTCCAATAAGTATTGACACAATACTTTTCGTCACAGAGAAAACATGTATGCGTGACTCAGCACTACATCCATTATAGTAATTCTCGTAAATAGTTTCTCCGTCTTTAAGAATTACCATTCCGACCATGTTGTTGTAGTCAGTTGAAATGGCATCTTCCATTCTTTTTTTCTGCTCTTCTTTCATTCTTACCTCCCAAACAGTGTAGTTTATGAACAAAGACATATTAATCCCTGTCATAACAAAGTATAAACTTTGCCGTAAGGGAAAGGTCAAGACATAAGCTGATGCATTGTTAGTTATTCATTTGCTTTTTAGAAAAAATAAAACTGCGCCACAGCCTTGACAGGCCATCGCGCAGCGATTTTGTTCAACCTGAATTTGTGCGATTAACTTCCGATATAACTTACAATTCCAATATTTCCGTATTTTTACTGAATCCAATATGAATGCCGCCCACTGTTCAATACTTTCTTAGTCTTTAATTGTTAGTTTGGTATTCTTGTCAACAATGATAATCAGTCGTACCTGTGAATGAGTTGTAATACTCTTTCCTTATTATCTTACAGTGTTCCTTTATCATTTTCTGATAATATGTTTTCACAATACTTTTTGAGTTATTATAAAACTCCACTTTATTTTTCCAAAACATAGTGGCTAGTTCAATGTATTTATCAATATCACTTGCAGTTAAGATAGCTTTCTTTCCGTTGTCACATAGTTCATCTATGAATTTTTTGTCATTTATATGATATATTTCACTGCAATAGTTATATATACCTCCAAAACTGTCCAGATAATCCTTAAGAATCTTTTTTAGGGTGGATTTTGCAGGTTTGATCTGTCCATAGTTAAGTATGATTGAAGTTACTCCTTGTTCATAATATTGCTTCAGTGCAAATAAAAAGGTATCTATCCTATCAAACCCAATACTCTCTTTAAAGTTGTTCATTCCTCCGTATACCGGCATCAATGATATGTTTTGCGGAGTATATGTCAGATCATGATATGCCCACAGTTTTTTCTTTATAGAGTTTTTATCCCTTTTATATTTCGGATCATTATCAATGATTTCAAACCAGGAATGCAAGGTTCGCATTTTAAAGTTTATATCGATATCACCGCTTATTGGTATTGTTTCATTTTTTCCATATTTGTATATCCAGGCTCCGTTTTCTTCTTTTTTGAGGTTATCACCATAAATTGATTCAAATAGATTAAAAGCATCTTCACTTCTATCGTATTCATCATAGCATAATTCACCTAATCTAGGTAACAATACCTCCACAATCCAACAATCTTTTGTTTTTTCGATGCAATATCCATAGTAAGAATCACAGAGCTTGTTCAATTCTGGCTGCGTTTTGATTTCAAATACGCACTTTATATATTCACCTTCATCAGATATCTTTTCATTCTTTGGAATCGGCAGGTTCAGATCTAGTTTTTCCAGATATTTTTTTATGCATGATTCATTTTCATTTATAATATTCATGAATTCATCACCCATTATAACTATTTCTTCCTACTTTACCATACAATATTAAACGAAACATCCGGTTCCTGCGTACTATAGTCAACAAATATACTTACATTATAAAAACTATCATGTTCCGGATTTTCTGCAGCCTTTATACCAATAGCTATTTCTATACAATCATCATTAATAGACAGCCCCGCGACATACCAATTCTCTTTTAAATACTCTAAACTAAATTCATTCTTTAAACGAATATCCCAATCACTGCCACTATTATCCTCAAAAAACGTAGTAATCTGTTTATAAATT
>JAEEGL012772118.1_pt1 | contig 17659 bp, 19 predicted proteins | sample 9134231 | NCBI WGS metagenome assembly JAEEGL01 (sample SAMN16246548, study PRJNA631951) | gut metagenome | biome: gut microbiome; feature: rumen; material: fiber-attached | host: Bos | place: Iran: Karaj | collected 2018-10 | reverse complement strand
CTTAAACGTCCTTTAAGAATTACTTGGATTCTCTGTGAATCGTGTGCTTACGGCAGAAGGGGCAATACTTCTTGAGCTCTAATCTCTCTGTATTGTTCTTCTTATTGTTGTATGTCTGATAGGTTCTCTGCTTGCACTCTGTGCATGCGAGAGTCAGCTTATCGCGAGCTCCGGCCTTTGCCATGGTCCAAATACCTCCAAACGTCGTGTTACAGGGCTTTTTTGCGTCCCTGCGCGCAATTTCCGCGCAACTAAAAACAAGACCTGAACGGTCTAGCGCGAAGATTGTATCACACCAGCAGGGATAAAGTCAACGAAAATATCAGCTTCTGCGCGATCTTAACTCGGCTTCAACATCGTCGAGCGTAATATTCTGATCTGCCATAAGGACCAGGAGGTGATATTCAAGATCCGCGATCTCCGCGATTATCTCTTTCTTATCACGCTGTGAAGCGGCGATAACGACCTCTACGGCCTCTTCCCCGAGCTTCTTTGAGATCTTGTCCGTACCCTTATCGAAAAGATAATTTGTGTAGGAACCCTCGACGGGATGTGCCTGACGGTCCTTGATTACGCTGTAAAGCTCTCTCATTATATCCATAGCTTATTCCTCCTTGTCGCGGGCCGGATCCCACTCGTTAAGTAATGTGTAAAAGCAGGATCTGTTGCCTGTATGGCAGGCGGCTCCGGTCTGGTCGATCCTGTATAGAAGAGTATCCCTGTCGCAGTCTATGCTTGCGGAGATTACTTTCTGAAAGTGTCCCGAGGTCTCGCCCTTCTTCCAGAGTGTATCCCTCGATCTCGAATAATAGTGCATATATCCGGTCTCGCAGGTAAGGCAGAATGCCTCCTCGTTCATGTAGGCCATCATGAGGACTTCACCGTTCTCATGGTCTACGGTGATGGCCGGAACAAGACCGTCTGAATTCTTTTTCATGCGGGCCCACATATCCTTCGGGCTTAATATTGCGTCACTCATGAGATGCTCCTCACGGGAATGCCTTCACCCGCCAGATATTCTTTAAGATCTTTTATCTTTATCTCACCGAAGTGGAAAAGACTTGCCGCGAGCACTGCGTCAGCCTTTCCGATATTGATGGCATCCGCGAAATCCTTCATTGTTCCCGCTCCGCCGGAAGCGATTACCGGCACTCCGACATTTTCTGAAATAAGCGCCGTGATCTTGTTGTCATAACCTGATTTGGTTCCGTCCTTGTCCATCGATGTCAGAAGGATCTCTCCGGCACCGAGCATAACTGCCTTCTTTGCCCATTCAAGAGCATCGATACCGGTGGGTTTTGTACCGCCTGCTATTACGACTTCATATCCTGAAGGGAACCCTGTGTCCCTGTATTTGACATCTATGGCGCAGACTATGCACTGCGAGCCGAACATTTCGGAAGCTTCCCTGATAAAAGAAGGATTCTTTACAGCGGCGGAATTGAGCGATACCTTATCGGCTCCGGCATTGAGAAGGGCTCTTATGTCTTCAACGGTCCTTATGCCTCCTCCGACGGTAAACGGAATAAAGATCTCATTTGCTACCCTTCTTGCCATGTCTACGGTCGTATCCCTTGATTCAAGGGTTGCGGTAATATCCAGGAAAACGAGCTCGTCTGCTCCTGACTGGTTATATGTCTTGGCACACTCAACGGGATCTCCGGCATCTCTTAATGACACGAAGTTAACACCTTTGACGACTCTGCCGTCTTTGACATCCAGACACGGGATTATACGTTTTGTAAGCATTTCGCCAGATCCACCTTTCCTTCGTATATTGCCTTGCCGATGATAACTCCCGCGCAGCCTGAAGTCTTAATGAGCTCTACGTCTTCATCAGAACCGATACCGCCTGAAGCGATAACATTAAGGCCTGTCGCCTCCACCATCTCTCTGGTCTGTTCAACTGCGGGACCTGTAAGCATTCCGTCTCTTGCTATATCGGTAAACACAACTGTTGTTGCGCCTGCTTCTTTGCACTTCAGCGCGAAATCAACAGCCCGGAGTTCGGAATCTGAAGTCCAGCCGTCAACGGAAACGAATCCGTCGTGGGCATCGATGCCTATCGCAACCTTGTCACCGAATCTCTCCAGAGCTTTTCTTGTGAATTCAGGATCCTTGACGGCAGCAGTACCGAGTACGGCTCTCGATACGCCGTATTCCTCGATCCACTTCGCGAGAGTATCCATATTGCGTATACCGCCGCCCGTATCGACCTTAAGACCGGTCTTAACGGCGATCTCTTTGATGATCTCATGGTTTTCCGGCACACCGCTTTTCGCTGCGTCAAGATCGACAACGTGGATCCATTCGGCACCTGCTTCCCTGAACATGAATGCCTGGTCCAAAGGTGAATCGTTATAGACCGTTACGTCATCATATCTGCCCTGTCTGAGCCTTACGCATTTGCCGCCGATAAGATCTATTGCAGGTAAGATGATCATTTTTTTGTCTCCGCCACAAATTTGGAAAGGATCTTAAGTCCCGCCTCTCCGCTCTTCTCGGGATGGAACTGCATTCCGAATATATTGTCGTGCTCGAAAGAAGCACAGTAACTTATGCCGTATTCGGTCTTTGCCGCACAGTCCCTTGCGTCGCCTAACTGGCAGCAGTAAGAGTGGACAAAGTAGACATAGTCGCCTTCGGTAAGGAGCCTTCCCGTTACATCTGTAAGATTATTCCATCCGATCTGCGGAACCTTGAGACCGTTATCGGGGAAGCGTCTCGCAAATCCCTGGATGATGCCGAGTCCCGATACGACTCCCTTTGTCTCTCTTCTCTCGATGATATTTTCCTCGGAACCTTCAAGCAAAAGCTGCATACCGAGACAAATACCGAGGAAAGGCTTTCCGGAGTATGCGCAATCAATGAGAGGCATTATGAGATCCCTCTCGTTAAGTTCATCCATCGCAGGAGCAAAACTTCCGACACCCGGAAGGATGACTCCCGAAGCATCGGCGATAACTCCCGCGTCAGAAGTTATCACACAGTCACTGCCGATATGCTTTAAAGCTTTCTCGACAGAGCCCAGATTGCCCATTCCGTAATCTACTATTGCTATCAAAGGATCAGATTTCCTTTCCTGTTATGCGTGAGTAGCACTCACGATACTTTTCCGCTGTCTTGTCGATGATCTCCTGGGGAAGATGAGGAGCAGGATATGTCTTGTCCCAGTCCAGAGTCTCAAGCCACTCTCTTAAGAACTGCTTGTCAAAGCTCTTCTGCGCATGACCGGGCTCATACTCTGATGCATCCCAGAATCTGGAGGAATCAGGAGTAAACATCTCATCGCATACAGTAAGGACACCGTCTATCTTACCGAACTCGAACTTTGTATCAGCAAGGATAAGTCCCTTGGTGAGAGCGAAATCCGAGACCTTCGTATAGAGCGCTATCGATGCGTCTCTCAATGCGGAAGCATCAGCTTCACCGATGAGGTCAACGAGCTGCTCATATGTGATATTGATGTCATGTCCCTCATCAGCCTTGGTGGAAGGAGTGAACAAAGGCTCGGGAAGCTTGTCGCCCTGGACCATGCCCTCAGGCATCTTTATGCCGCCGACTGTGCCGGACTTGTTGTATTCCTTGAGAGCGGAACCTTCGAGATAGCCTCTTACGATGCACTCGGCAGGAAGCATCTGAGCTTTCTTGACAAGCATGGATCTTCCTTCCAGTTCTTCCTTATACTTATCGAATCCCATAGGATACTTTGAAACATCCGTGGTGATAACATGATTGGGAATGATATCCTTCGTGAAATCGAACCAGAAAGCCGAGATCGATGAAAGAACTCTTCCTTTGTCAGGGATCAGTTCATCGAAGATAACATCGAAAGCCGAGATCCTGTCGGTAACGACCAGAAGGAGCGAATCGCCCAGATCGTAGATATTCCTTACCTTGCCCTTGGCGAGCACCGGCTTGTCGATAAAATCAGTATCCTTAATAAGCATTTATATGTTTCCTCCGTAACAAATTATAAACTTCCTTTTGTTGAGACGATCTCGCCTTCAAATCTCGGATCGGTCTCGGACGCTTCCCTGAGCGCTCTGGCCAAAGCCTTGAACATTGCCTCTGCCTTATGGTGATCGTTTGTACCGTAAGGACATGCGACGTGCAGTGTTATGCCCGCATTAAATGCGAAGCTTCTGAAGAACTCCTCGAAAAGCTGTGTATCCATGGTGCCGCAGAATTCATCGGCGAATCTGCAGTCGAAAACAAGATAAGCCCTTCCTGATATATCGAGCGAACAGGTTCCCAAAGCCTCATCCATCGGGATGGAGGCGGAACCGTAGCGTCTGATGCCTTTCTTGTCCCCTATAGCTTCCTTAAATGCCTGGCCCAGGACAATGCCGACATCCTCAACCGAGTGATGCGCATCAACATTGAGATCACCCTTGCAGCAGATATCCATATCAATACCGGAATGTTTGGAAAGAGCCGTGAGCATGTGGTCAAAGAAACCGATGCCCGTATCGATATTGTTTACGCCCCTGCCGTCAAGGTCGATCCTGACCTTTATGTCAGTCTCTTTTGTCGTTCTTGCGATCTCAGCTGTTCTCGGCATTTTTGACCTCCTGCCTGATAGCACTCAAGAGTTCGTTCATCTCTTCGTCCGTGCCTATCGATATCCTCAGATACTCATTCAGCACGGGTTTATTGAAATATCTTACAAGTATACCCTTTGTGCGGAGATTTTGGTACAGTGTTCCGCAATCGACCGGAGGTTTGGCGAACAGGAAGTTGGCAGATGAAGGAGGCATAGTAAAACCTATCTCCTTCAGTTCTTTTTCAACACGGCTTCTTGTCGCGATAACCTTTGCGCGTGTCTCATTATAGTAACCGGTATCAAGAAGAGCTGCTTCAGCGACCTTCTGGGCGATCCTGTCAACAGGATAAGAATTGAAGGAATCCCTTGCCCTCCTTAATCCTTCTATCAGTTCTTCTGATGCCACCGCATATCCGAGCCTGATACCTGCCAGTGAGAACGCTTTTGAAAGAGTCCTTACAACACAGATATTCTTATATTTTCCTATCAGAGATACTGCCGACTCATAGTTCTCCTCAAAAGCGACATAGGCCTCGTCTACGATGACAACGGAATCGGGATTTGCCTCCGCGATCCTCGCGCAGTCTTCCACCGCGATCGCTCTTGAAGTCGGAGCGTTCGGATTTGCGAAGACAATGCCGCAGTTCGGCACGCCTATGTAATCGTCAGGATCCAGTCTGAAGTCCTCCTTCAGAGGAATGGTCTTCCTTCTTATATCGTAGAACTCCGAGAATACCGGATAGAAGCTGTAACTGTAATCCGGCATCAGTACCGGGAGTCCCGTCAATGCTTTTTTCTCAAAGAAGGTCTGGAAGCATATCGCGAGAACTTCGTCAGAACCGTTGCCGCAGAATATGTTTGCTTCGGATACTCCGTCGAACTTTGCCGCTGCCCTGATCACATCCGTGGAGTTCGTGTCAGGATAAAGTCTTAATGTGCTTAAGTCAAAATTTCCGAGCGCCTCCTTGACCCTGGGTGACGGCGGATAAGGGTTCTCATTGGTGTTGAGTTTTATCACTTTCTGCCCCGGCTTAGGCTGCTCGCCTGCGACGTAGGGCTCTATGTCATTAATCAGTTTGTTCCAATATTTACTCAATGTTATCAGTCCTCGAATCTGGCTCTGACTGCGGCAGCGTGACAACCGAGTCCCTCGCTGTCCGCAAAAGCAGCCACGTCTTTATATACATCTCTGAGCATCTCTTCGTTGTAATTGATGACGCTCATCTTCTTGTAGAAATCACCGGTGTTGAGCGGTGAGAAGAACCTTGCTGTCCCTGATGTTGGAAGCGTGTGGTTCGGTCCGGCGAAATAATCTCCCAAAGGCTCGGGTGAATAATTTCCGAGGAACATAGCACCGCAGTTCTTTATCCTGTTGGAAAGCATCTCGGGATTCTCGACACAGAGCTCAAGGTGCTCGGGAGCGATCTCCTCAGAGAAATCAATAGCGGTATCAAGACTGTCGCATACGATTATCGCGCAGTAATCCTCCATCGATCTTGCAAGGATATCCTTCCTCTCAGCCTTCTCGGATCTCCTGTCGGCATATTCCAAAACCTTCTCCGCCAGTTCTCTTGAATCAGTAAGGACTATTGCGGAAGCCATCTTGTCGTGTTCAGCCTGCGATAGCATGTCTGCCGCGACGAAATCCGGGTTCGCGGTCTTGTCCGCGATAATGAGGATCTCTGAAGGACCAGCGAACATATCGATATCGACCTGTCCGAAAACAAGACGCTTTGCGGTATTTACATAGATATTTCCGGGACCGCAGATCTTATCTACTCTCGGAATGGTCTCCGTACCGTAAGCCATAGCCGCAATAGCCTGCGCTCCGCCCATCCTGTAGATCTCGGTCGCGCCGGCAATGGAAGCTGCCGCAAGGATAACAGGCGCGATCGTTCCGTCTTTTCTCGGCGGTGTCGCGAAAACGATTCTCTCGACACCCGCAACTGAAGCGGGGATAACATCCATCAGTACAGTGGAAGGCAGCGGTGCGGTACCGCCGGGAACATAGATACCTGCAATGGAGATCGGTCTTACGCGGACGCCGATCTTGGCGCCCTTGCCGCAGTCCATCATGAAGCCGTGCTCTTTCTGCTCCTCGTGGAAGCTTCTGATATTGGCAGCGGCTCTCTTCATGACAGTCAGGAGCTCCGGATCGACAGACGCGATCGCATCTTCGATCTCCTTCTCGGTTACTCTCAGCTGATCAGGTGTAAGCTTTATCCCGTCAAACTTCTCAGTGTATCCGAGAAGCGCTTTATCACCGTTTTCCCTGATGTTGTCGATAACATCCTGAACGGTATCGATGACGGGCTTCAGGTCCATCTTGCCTCTTACGCCGAGACTCTGAACCGTCGCCTTCAGATTCTCCTGTGTACCTTCGATCAATTTGCAGCGCATAGATTATCCCCCTTTGCGTCTTACTGTTCCGCCTCTTGAGCCAAAGTTGTCTTAAGCTTGGCGATCATAGGCTTTATCTCTTCTTCCTTCATCTTCATCGAGACACGGTTGACTACAAGTCTCGCGGAGATATCGGCCACCGTCTCCAGAACGTCGAGTCCGTTCTCATAAAGAGTCCTTCCGGACTCCACTATGTCGACAATGACTTCCGCAAGTCCCGTCAGCGGCGCAAGCTCGACAGAACCGTTGAGCTTTATTATCTCAACGCTCTCGCCTCTCACGCCCTCAAAATAATTCCTTGTTATATTCGGATATTTTGTTCCCACTCTCTTGTTCGGGATCTCGTCGAACTTATCCTTAAGATCGGCAGGTCCGGCTACGCACATACGGCATTTTCCGAGACCCAGGTCCAGTACTTCATAAAGCTGTCTTCCCTCTTCAAGCAAGGTATCCTTTCCGACAACTCCGATATCGGCAGCGCCGTACTCAACATAAGTGGGAACGTCAGACGGCTTGGAGAGAATAAATCTCAATCCTGCCTCTTTATCTTCAAGTATGAGTTTTCTTGACTTGTCCCTTGCTGCGGAAACGTCATATCCAGCCTTTTCCATAAGATCCAGTGTCTGGTCGGCAAGTCTTCCCTTAGGCAAAGCGATAGTAAGCATCAGGCCTCACCTCCATCCATAAACATAACAGTTTCTATTCCTTTTTCCTTCGCATAGTTTTCGAGCGTCTCCTCATCCATTCCTGTTGTATCCAGGATTGCCGGTGTTCCCTCGGCTCTCAATGCCTCAACAGTTACCGAGGCAGCCTCGAAATCACCTCCGACGATAACAGAAGCTCCTTTTGCAGGAGAATACTTTTCCTGTCTCATCAGAGCCGTGATTGAAAGCGTCAGTGAGATAGAGAATCCCACTGCTTTAATCTCCCTGCCGAAAGACTTTGCGACATCGTCATATCTTCCGCCGGAAAAGATAGGGAAACCGACTTCATATGTGTAACCCTTGAATACCATTCCGGTGTAATAATCTATACTCTCGATAAGGCCGAGATCGACTGATACATACTTGAGGAATCCGTAGCTTTCCATTATGTCCAGGATCTCCTTCAGGTTGCCCAGAGCTTCCTTGGCACCATCATCCGTTATCCTCGGAAGGATCATGTCGATCGTATCATATGTTCCGCCTGACTCTGTGAGCATCTGCAGGGTTTCCTTATCTTCACTGCTGATGTCGAGCTTTTCGAGAGTTACGGTATCCCTGTTCGCGATAGCATTCTTGATCTTAACCTGCTCTTCCTCGCCCATGCCGAGCTGTCTCATAAGTCCCTTATAGAACTTGACCTGGCCGATCGACACCTGAAGATCAGTGATTCCGATCTCAAGCGCAGACTTGATGGCGATTGCGAGGACTTCCGCATCAGACTTTGCTCCGCCCGCGCCCAAAAGCTCGATACCGCCCTGCGTAAAGCCCGAAAGCTTGCCGCCTCCCTGTTTTCCGGCGCGGTACATGTTCTCGATATATGAATAGCGGACCGGAAGAGTATCATTTCTTCCCGCACAGAACCTTACTGTCGGTATCGTTCCGTCATAACGGTTGCAGAGAAGCCTTCCGTTGCTGTCAGTAAACTTGTATAACTCCTCTTCCGTCACGAATTCCTTATATACATCGAAATACTCCACTCCGGGAGTCTCGATCTCTTCATAACCGTTCAGCAGGAACAGATTGCGAAGCCTTGATTCAAGCTCGCGCTTAAAGCCGCAGATTCCCGGAAACTGGTCATTAAAGCCGTCTGGTGTGTAGCACTTATTTCCCATAAAGATTCTCCGTCTCTTATTTTCCAATATTTTAATTGCTGTAAATACTCAGGGCAATTGACTTTAAGGTGTCATTATAGCCGTTTCTTTAGTCGACTAAAGGATTATAATTGTGCATATGGAATATGTCAAGCATTTTCTTTAGTTGAATAAAGAAAATGCTTGGGGGTGAATAGCTTGGTTCCTGATGCAGGATACAGAATTATCAAATTGCCGGAAAAATCAAATCTTCACCGCTATTATAGATAATCCAAAGCATTGAAAACATTATATACGCTGTCTGTAAGCCACAATCCCGGATTTCCGGCAGCTGAGCCGTCAGGTATATACCAATACAACTCGGCAGAAACTATTCCTGTAGTAAGATCTATCGAATAATCCACATATTGATAAGTCTGGGCGCCGGCATATGTTTTTTGTCTAATCACGCAGGTGTAATCATCACTGTCACTTTCAGAGAATTCATAAGAAAAATAACTTAGACCGTAGCCTGACTTTGTTACCAGATTCCAGTTTTCATCTGTATTCCAAAAATTCTCAAAAGCATCCTGTGCCTGTTCCATGGATAAAACTTTTTCCGTACTTCTGTAAGAAAGAATAGATTCCCACACCTCGTCAAACGTCATACTGACGTTTGGTGTTGAAAGGACTGCTGACTCCCAGCCGGCAAGAAATCTTTCGCTTGGTCTATGTAAATCATCTGTACCATATCGTGGATTCATTAAAAGAACAGATGAAAACTTGCCTTTATACTCATTGACCAAAGAAGTAAAATCAGATTCACTTGCCGTTGCATCATTGATCCAATATTCTTCAGTGATTCCGTCAGAAGCATTAAGCATACTGTACTTGAGTTGATTTATCTGCTGATATGTACAACCATCAAGAGCATACTCGGTATAGTATTCATAATAGATGGTATCTTCACCATCGGGACCTGCCAGTCCTAAACTATATTTTCTTACCAGAATATTTCCGTTTGTCAAAAGAATAACATCGGGTTCTTCTACTATCGGGCTGCCGTAACTTGCTATGTTACCAAGATAAAGCATTTCCGTGGCTGTTGTTTCTCCGGGAATGATCGTGTAAATGCTGATATCAGCATAAATACAAAAATATGAATTCTCATTGGGGCGACTTTCTTTTCTACAATTCAATGTCATCAATTCCGGTATTCCGTCTCCGGTCAGATCGGTTAACGCACTTGTCGGTTTCATGCGTTTGCCTCTCTCAACAATTATCATTCCACACTCATTTGTAATCAGTTTTTCAGTGTAAGCAGAATAGAGGTTTTCCTTTTCAACACCAGGTGTAGGAGTAGGCGTAGGAGTATCCGTTTCTTCAGTTGCTGTTGCAGGTTCGGAATAATGAGCCGAAGCAATAAGATTCCATGCCTCCTGGTAGGTTATTGATAAATCCGGTACATAAACAATAGTTTTCTCCCAATCATCAAAGTACTTAGTGTATGGGAATTTTACGATTACGTTAGAAATCATACCGGAATACTTTAAAACTTGTGCTTCGTAATCCTCTTTGCTGATCTCAACACCATTAAAATGATATTCCGGGTCTGACTCGCCGGAAGCAGAAACAAAGAACTCGAGAGTATTGACAGGCTGGAAAGAGTAACCGTCAAAAGCGTATTCAATATAAGATATCTCGTTGTAACTAAAACTTGACTTCTTAAACATCAAATTTCCATTATTCAGAAGCACCACATCACAAACAACATCATAAAAAACAACTCTGGGAAGGTGAAGAATTTCAGTTGCGTTTGTCTCACCCGGAATAACGGTATATACGGAAAGATCAGCATCTATACGATTTCTCGGATCATCCTTTTCCACTTGCGCCTGATCCGTACAATACAAAGTAACCAATTCGGGGAGACCGTCTCCGGTCAGATCTGTCAGTGCACATGATTTCAAATCATTAGTAGAGTTATAATAATGCTCCTCCTCAACTTTATTAAGCTCAGTATGATTATCGACCAAAACCTCACGGTAAGCTTCATATGTAGTGTCTAAAAGATCCTCTGTTGGAGTTGACGCAGGTGTATCAGTTCCTGCAGGCGCACTCGTCTTAGTGTCTTTCGTGGTGTCTTCTGTATTTTTCCCTTTCTTTATTACTATGAAGATCACACCGCCGATTAATACTGCACACAAAATGCCTGACACAATAACTAATGGAATGAATCTCTTTTTTACAGGCTTATTCTTTGATTCTTCTTTATTTTGTTCTTCTGTATTTGATTTATCTTTATTGGATTCTTCTATATATGATTCTTCTTGCTTGGGCTTTTCGTTATCTGGCTTTTCTATATAAGGCTTACCTATATAAGTTTTATTAGTATGGATATTCTTAATAATTATTCGATTTCTCATAATGCTATCCTTACTTATATGGTCTTAGCCAAACTATATCGAAAACAATTCTAATGTAACATCTTTGCCGTATCTTTATTCGACTCAATTTTGATTTCTTTTGCCTGATACATATTTGGGCTAATATGTTAGTTGATTATCCAATCAGCGTTACCGGCGATTCCAGTCCGAGTTCCCCGCAGAAGAAGTCAACACAGCCGCCGTTATTACCCTCACCGTCATATCCGAACATATAGATAACGGTATTGCCGGACAGATAGATGCCCACAAGAACATTCACATCGCTTCTGTCATATTCGGTATTATCGCCCGAATGATGTTCGGAATGGGAAGTGTATATCGTATATTTATATCCGTCTTTTTCGCCTTCGGAAAACGTCTCTGATCCGTCCCTTTGCTGATAACCCGCAAATGCGTCATAAAGTTTCTCCGCAGAACTTTCATCCATCGAAGTAATCTGATAGATAGTGGTCGGATAACGGTCAACATTGATATCGATTATATCCACGCACTTAACAAATGATTTCACATACATTGCCGGAAAACCATTTTTACCGGGATTTATATAAGCGTTATAAAGATGAAAAGCTTCAGAACTGTCTTTTGAAACATAGTAATATCCGCCGCTGTATTGTTTGTCTTCCGTGATCTCAACAAATTCAGTTACTGATCTTGCTTTCTGCATACCGTACTTTTTCGCGGCTTTTGAGATCTTATTTGAGGAAAAACCACCTGCACATCCTGTAAACAATATGGCAGCCGCAACAACAGCTGACACAACAGCCCTGATCTTTGTTCTCATAAATAACTATCCCCCTTGATTCCTGAAAGCATTTATTTATGATACTTCTCGCCCTTGGCGATCTTGAAGCCTCTGTACAGCTGTTCTGCCAGAACAAGACGTGTCATGAGATGTGTAAGCGTGATGTTGCCGAAGCATATGCGTCTGTTTGCGCGGGCGCGGACTTCCGGTGAGATACCGTTGCTTCCGCCTATTACGATCTTAAGTGATCCTCCGCCCTTCTCGATATCCGAGACCAGATATTCAGACAGCTTCTCGGAAGATACATTTTCGCCTCCGAGATCCATTGCCCAAACGGTCTCACCGGGCTTAATATGCGACAGGATAAGCTCACCTTCGCGCTTCAATGCGTCATTTACCGGAACCGAATCAGGACAGTCGGCGACCTCGATGAATTCGAGAACCGCAAATCTGGACAGACGTTTTTTATATTCGTCTATACCGTCCTTGAGCCACTTGTCCTTCAGTTTTCCGGGGCAGACAACTGTTATCTTCATAAGACATATCCCTCGGAAGGCACATCCTTCTTGGCGATCCTTACCTCATAGTCGATTCCTTCGACAAAGCCCCTGTCACTTAACGTATTGGTAAATGTCTCCCTCGCGATGTCAGGAGTATTGTTATGAGGTGATAAATGGCCGAGGATGAATTTCCTCGTACCGTTATTTATAAAGAATTCAGCGACCTCGGCAGATTCCGGATTGCTGATGTGACCGTGACCTCCGGAGATCCTCTTCTTCAGCGGCCACGGATATTCGCCGTGTTCGAGCATATAAGGATCGTAATTCGATTCCAGGAGAATAACATCACAGGCTCTTGCAAACCCCTTCATTCCTTCGTTCACTCTTCCAAGATCCGTCATTACCGCGAAAGAAGTCCCGCTGTCAGGATTGATTATCCTGTAGCAGACAGAGCCCGGCACATCATGGGGAGTCGGGAACGCCCTTATCTCAGGACCGCTGTCAAACTGAACGATATCGTTCTCTTCTATCTCGGTAACAGGCGAACTAAGGCCGTCAAGAACTGCCAGTGTTGACCTTGTTCCGTAGATCGGTGTGTGGTATTTGCGCGAAAAAACTGGCACTCCGTTAATATGGTCAGTGTGTCTGTGCGTAAGGAAAATAGCGCCTATATCCTCGGGATATACGCCGCAGGACACAAGTGCCTTGCTCATCATCTTGCAGGACATTCCGCAGTCGATAAGGATATACATGCCACGGGATTTGATCAATGTCGAATTGCCGCTGCTGGATGAATAAAGAGGGACGATCCTGTCAGGTCCCGTCATGCTTCCGTATCCTCTTCGCCGTATTCCGGTGTATGGTTGACTCTTGATATAGTTGCGCCGAGACTGGTCAGCTTCTGGACTATATGCTCATATCCGCGGTCGATCCTCTGCGCATTCATAATATAAGTGGTGCCTTCTGCTTCGAGTGCCGCGCAGACGAGCGCTGCTCCGGCTCTCAGGTCGGTGGCCTCAACAGTGGCTCCGCGGAAAGATGTCTTGCCGTTGACCCATGCAATACGTTCATAGACATTGATGTTTGCTCCCATTTTCGCGAGTTCGGGAACATACTGGAATCTGTTCTGCCAGACATTCTCATGCATACGGCTCTGACCTTCGGCGGAACAGAGGAGCACTACGGTCTGGGGCTGGAGGTCTGTGGGGAAACCCGGATAAGGAGAGGTCTTCACGCTTGTTGAATAGACCTCTTCATCGTAATCATATCTGAATACTCTTATGGATTCGTCTCCCTCCTCGATCTGGTAACCCATCTCGCGCATCTTGGCGGACAAAGGCTCCATGTGGGTAGGGATCAGATTATGGATAGTAACATCGCCGTTCGTTACAGCGGCCGCGATCATGTAGGTTCCGGCTTCGATCTGATCAGGGATTATCGAATAAGTGAAGTTGCCGGGGAGCACCGGAACACCGGTGATCTTTATGACATCGGTACCGGCACCTTTTATGCGGGCACCCATTGAGTTCAGGAAGTTCGCGACGTCAACTATATGCGGCTCTTTTGCAGCATTTATAATCTCTGTCTTTCCCTGCGCCTTGCAGGCCGCGAGCATCGCATTGATCGTTGCTCCGACGCTTACAATATCGAGATATATCCTTGCGCCGTGAAGCGGATCAGCTTCAAGATTTACAATACCGCTGTTGATATCGGAAGGTCTGGCACCCTTGGCGCCCATAAGCTGGAAAGCTTTAAGGTGTAGGTCTATAGGGCGCTGGCCGAAATTGCAACCGCCCGGAAGCCTTATCGAAGCCTTTCCGCACCTTCCCAAAAGGGCACCCATAAGATAGTAGGATGCACGTATCCTTGACACGAGCGGTCCGGATGCCTTGTAAGTGCTTATCGTGGTGGAATCGATCCTGTATGTGTGTTTATCAATGGCATCAACCTTGGCGCCGAGTGAACGGAGAAGGTCGAACATAACATGAACGTCCAGAATATCGGGGACATTCTCAAGCGTGCAGGCTCCGTCAACCATGATGGAAGCGGCAATTATGCCAAGAGCGGCATTCTTGCTTCCACTGATCTCTATATCACCTTTGAGCGGTACTCCGCCCTTTATCTCATAAGCGTAACTTTTACCTACGCTGTTATTGGTTTGATCCATCAAAACTCCAAAATATCACTTGCGCGAATCAGACTCATCAAGAATCTTCTTTAATGATGACTTTACCGCCACATCACTCTTATCCTGAGGGGCAGTCTCAGCGGCTTTGCCCGCTTCTCCTGATCCGGCGCTCTTATTATACCTTTTCTTGACCTCAATTGGGTGAATTACGCGTTTTTCTCGAGATTCACGATTTATTTGGGATACAGTCTTCCTTTGTTCGGCACTTATCTGAACAACAGGCTGTGTCAACAGTTTCCTTGCCTCTTCTTTGGCCTGAAGTCTGGCCTCTTCCCTTGCAAGCGCTTCGGCTTCAGTCATCTGGGGTACCTGATATGGCTCTTCAACAGGAGCCGGGGCGGCAGCGGCAGGTACGGGATGAACCACCGGCATCTGATAAACAGGCGCTGAAGGCTGAACTTCCGCAGGTTCTCCGGCCTCGGGAGCATATGTTTCAACATAAGCAGGTTCCTGATTCTGCGGGATGATCTTTTCGAGCGGAATGGAAAGCTGCTCGCTCATAGGCGGCATAACTTCAGTAACAGCGCTTACGGGCACTTCCTCAACAGTAGTTTCCTTGGCAATCTCGCTCTCAAGGCCTGTCACAGGTCCGTCCATCTCATCTTCATAGTCCTCGACATAAAGGAGTTCGTCCTTGAGTTCCTCGAATCTCTCATCACCGAAAGATGAAAGGAGCTTTGTGAGTGCTTTATCTCTTGCGGCAACCTCAGCTTCGGGGATCAGTTCATATTCATCTACCAGATTCTCAAGATCCTTATATCCCAAAGACCTGACAGCCTCACATTCCTGCAGTCCGAGAAAATATGCAGCAGCCCTGTGAAGAGGCTTGTCGCTTATTATTCCGGCCTTTGCGTCGCTGTACGCCGCGTCGAAGACCGTCTTTCCGGTAGGCAGGCTGAATACGAATGTCGCTCCGTGTCCGAAAGTTGAAGTAACGCTGATTACACCGTCATGCATATCGGCGATCTCTTTTGCTATCGCAAGTCCTATGCCGGATCCGCCGACTTCCCTGTTGCCTGAATTATCAACCCTGTAGAACCTCTCGAAAAGATGCTCTATATCCTTGGCGGGAATACCCCTTCCGTTGTCATCGACCTGGACCGCTACTCTGTCATCAATGACAGAAATGCTTATATGGACCTGATTCGGAGCGGTCTTTCCCTCAAAGCCGATATATTTGATGGCATTGGTAAGGAGATTGACGATCGTTCTTATGATCAGTTTTGAATTGCCGTAAAGCAGAGGATATGCGCCTTCCTCAGGCATAGTGAATATTACTGTGCCTGCACCCGGGTAATCCTGAACATTCGAGTATGCCGTGGAAACCGCGTCCCTTATATCGAATATCTCCATACGGCTCGTATGGGAGCATTGGGACAATACGAGGAAATCATTTACGATATCCTGCATTCTCACGGTGTTCTCCTCGATCCTTCCGCTCCAGGTAATAAGCTCGTCTCTTGTGGGTTCGTTGCCGTCCTGACATGCTCTCTTTATTGAGAATACGGAACTCTTGATCGATGTAAGCGGAGTCTTCAGCTCATGCGAGACATTGGCGGCAAGATCCTTCTGGCGTCTCTCGTCATCCTTGATCTGCGTGATATCGTCAACAATTACGATATTCAGTTCCTCATTCCCGAAAAACTTCGAATCGGGCTGGGCGGGTCTTCTTATAATCTTAATCTCATATATCCGTCTGTTGTTGATATAGTTGACCCTTATAAGATTGACACCGTTCTCCAGGCTCAGGATGTAATTCGATTTGAGCTGGTTGCCGTTATCGAAAGTCTCAAGGAAATTATTAAGTGTCTTCGGCAGACCGCCCTTCAGGAAATCCGGCAGTCTGAAGATCGTCTCATTGCAGAATAGCGCGCCCTTTGAATCGTAAACGGCAATACCCAGTCCGACAGTATCGAGTACTGCCTTCTGGATAAGTTTGTCGCGCTCAAGATTATTGATATTTCCCGTAACCGATGACCTTAACGTGGTATTGCCGATGAGATACCCTGCCATAACGCCTAAAAGTATCAATATCAAAGCAAGGACCACGAGTAAAATCGGGTTCGTCAGGATCTGTTCAAATACTGATAAAGAAATCAAGCTTTCCAAGATCAATCCAAATCATTGGGGAAGAAGTAACCGAAACCTCTTCTCGTAAGAATGTATTTGAAATTCTTCTGGTCGGGTTCTATCTTCTGTCTTGTTCTCTTGATAGTAACGTCGACCGTTCTCTCGTCACCTAAGAAATCAAACTTCCAGACCTGCTTTAAGAGCTCTGATCTGGAGCAAACTCTTCCCATGTTCTGTTCAAGATACTGTAATAACTGGAATTCCCTGTTGGTAAGATCACAGGACTCCTCATGCTTAAAAGCCTGCATGACATCGCCGTCGATTATGAGCTCACCGCCGCAGTACTCGTGTCTGTTGCCTTCAGCGCCATGAGACTTGTTGCTGTATTCGATACGTCTGATCATGGCTCTTAACTTCTCGACAAGGATCATCGGTTCATAAGGCTTGGAGACATAATCATCAGCGCCGGCACGAAGGGCTTCGACCTGGTACTGTGAAAGATCTCCTTTGCCTGTAAGGAATAAAACAGGTGTCTTATATCCCTGATCCCTGTAATCCTTAATGAATTGCATTCCGCTGTAGCCGGGCATCATCCAGTCAAGGATGATAACGTCAGGCCTTTCAAGATCAGCAAGTTCAAATCCTTTTTTTCCGTCGGTAGCGGTAATTACATTAAACTCAAATGACTTGAGCATATCGGCAGTTGAATCAACTACCGCCTTATCGTCATCGATTATAAGGATCTTTGCCATATTCACACCTCTCAATAAGTCACGGAAAATTCAATACACTTTGTATTTTACCAATAATCGATTTTATGTAAATTGTAATATTACATTTTTATTGGCTTATTTTTTCAATTATTACAAATGAAAAGTCCCTCTGCGTTTATTCGCAAAGGGACTTATATAATACGGCAGCAATCTATCTTCCCGGGCCGTTACCTGCCGAGTATTGTAGACGCCAGTGAGCTTAACTTCTGTGTTCGGAAT
>JAEEGL011722149.1_pt1 | contig 17659 bp, 15 predicted proteins | sample 9134231 | NCBI WGS metagenome assembly JAEEGL01 (sample SAMN16246548, study PRJNA631951) | gut metagenome | biome: gut microbiome; feature: rumen; material: fiber-attached | host: Bos | place: Iran: Karaj | collected 2018-10 | reverse complement strand
TTGTTTAATAGGAAATTCCTCCGAATTTCCTATTAAACAAAAAACGCTCCGCTATGGATGCGCACTCGCGCGTAAGGTATATGTTGCATAAATGCAACCGCGCTCGGCGCGAGCATGTTGCGAGCAACATGCTTTTTTATTTGGAATGTGACTATTTGATATCAGGTTAAGTCAGCAGCGATGTCGATGTTCTCTCCTGTGATACCAACCCAAGCACCATCCTTAGCTTCTTTTGCATCAGCGTGAGCAAGGAGCCACTTGTTGGTAGCTGTAAGCATTCTGTCTTCCTGGTTCTGAGCTGCAAACTCAGGCTTGCCAACATTTGTGCCCTGTGGAAGTCCAACAAGTACCTGGAAACCGGAATCCTTGTGGGCCTGACATGGAGCATAGTGAAGAGCTGTTGCATAAACCTCGATCATTGTGCCTGCTGGGCAGAAGAAAGCCTTAACCTTGCTGGAATCAAGCTTGTAGTCAACGATCTCTTCTCTCTTAGCAAGTAAAAGAATGAAATCTGTAGCGCCAAGGTTGATCTCGCTTGAACGATGATACTCGAGGCAGTTGAGCTTTGTGTTGTGACCATTGCACCAGCCGAACTGCATTGGTGAACCACCAAAGAGGCTGTTTGTGATCACATCAGCTGCTGCAAGGCTCTGGAGCTCTTTCTCCTCAGCGACATAAGCTGTTCCCTCAGGAATAGGAGTCTTTTCTCTCAAAGTGTCAGCAATAGCCTTCTTCTCTGCTTCGTAACCCTCAATGATCCTGCCGTAGTTAGTAAATTCAGGATCTGTAACATTATATATTTTCATATTGTCTCCTTCCAAGCCATCCATACGGGATGACTAATGTTTTCATAATACTGGAAATGATTGTAAAGATATATTACTTCATTTTTCCAAAGAATGCTCACCACTTCGGGCCTAAAACCATTCAATTTTTGCTTTGATTTATCACTTCATCAGATATTCAATGAATTTGACAGCCATGTCGGAACGCTTTGTATTGATGATGATTCCGGCAACAGGAGTGCTGCCGCTATATACACCATAATTAGAAAGAGTAGCAGAATCTGACATGTTTATTCCAACAGGTACAGGATTCTGCATCTTCGTAGGATCTGTTTCGGGGAGAGTAAAATCCTTATTGTAGTTGTCGGCCATTACTGCGTATTTATTCGATGGGTCAAACTCTCCGGTACTGATGTAGTTCTGATAATCGTCGGAACTAAGATAATCAAGGTAAGCCTGATCAACATAAAAGAGTCTGTCTTCCAGCTCTTTAAGCTCTGCTTCAGAGAAGTAGAGGCGAAGGTCTGACAGAGTCTCCTGGTTGGCATAATGTGTAAAAAGATCGTAGTCGGCAACCATAACATCAAGATCAGCAGCTGCGATTGTAGCTACAATCTTCTGACTTGTTGCAACTGTGACATCATCGATGAGCTTAAGATTATAGGAAGCAGAAGTGTCGATAAGACATTCATAGTTTTCTGCATCGAATTCAGAGTATTCGATAAATTCCTTTTCAAGATAATCCTGTGCTGCGGATGCGCCGCTGTTGAGCATGATGGCGTAGAAGCCGTAAGGCTTACTGGTAAGTACGTCGTGAATCAGCATATATGCGAAGATGAGCACGCATATAACTACCAATGTATGTACTTTGTAATATTCCCAAAAGTATTCAAGCTTAGCCTTAAAACTCTGGTCTTTTAATTTCTTTTGCTGTTCTCTGATTTCTTCATGTACTGACATAGATAAATACTCCTATTCTGGCGCGAAAAGCTGTTTTTTTTTATCGCAAAAACATTTATAATAGAAACAAGGCTTTGTCTTTTATTTTGACAACAGATAACTACAATAATATAAACGCAAATTATATTGTGTCAATCCCGAAAAATCTGTGAAACATTCAAGAATCACCTTGAAAGATTCTCAAAAGTAATATAAGATATTCAGAAAATTGCATTTTATACAGGAGGTTATTGTTCTATTATGGCAAGCGATAACAGTTATGTAGAATGTCTTGTTTCCAGTAAAGCGTCGCCTGTTATGGTCGTTCTTAAGGGAGTTACCCTGGCGCTTACGGTTATCTTCGTTATTTCCGCTCTTTTATTAGGATTTGGTATTGTTGGTATGATACTTGCTATTGTTGCCGGCGTGGCATACTATTTTGTTTCACTTAATGCCAGCATCGAATTTGAGTACCAGTATTGCGACAGAGAGATCACAATCGATAAGGTTCTCAACAAGAGCAGACGTAAGAATATCGGCAAGTACGATGTGGGTCGTATCGAGGCTATGGCACCAAGTAAGTCATATCATCTCGATGAGTACAAGAATAAGACATACAAGGTTTTGGATTTCTCTGCAAGAGAGAAGAATCCACAGCCGGATCCAACTTATACTATATTTTATGATGGTAAAGAGAAAATAGTTCTCGAGCCTACCAGAGAATTTGTGGAAGCTATCAAGAATGTTGCTCCACGCAAAGTGTTTTTCGACTAATAATTATGTATTATTGGACTAAATTGCAGAAATGCGCACTACGCTGCGCATTTCGTGAAACCATGATACGAGTGCAAATAGGCCCTGCGACGTAGTCGCACTGGAATGGCCTATTTGTCATATGTTCTTGGGTATTGTCCAAGAACATATATATTGGCAGAATTTCAGAAATCTGCGCATGCTGCTGATTTCGTGAATAAAGTGATTTGAGATTCAAAATTGGGGATTACGGATACAGTAGATTTTGGTCGTATTCTTTAATAGGGAACTGAGTACAGACCACAAAGCTTTTCGATTGGAGTGATAAAAATGGGACAGATTATTGGCGAAGGAATTACTTTTGATGATGTACTACTGGTACCTGCTTATTCGCAGGTAATACCGAATCAGGTTGATGTCAGCACTTATTTGACCAAGAAGATTAAGCTGAACATTCCTATGATGAGTGCAGGAATGGACACAGTTACCGAGCACAGAATGGCAATAGCAATGGCCAGACAGGGTGGTATCGGTATTATTCACAAGAACATGTCTATCGAGGCACAGGCCGAGGAAGTTGATAAGGTTAAGAGATCTGAGTATGGTGTTATCACAGATCCTTTCTCGCTTTCTCCAGAGCATACACTTGCTGATGCAGACTCTCTGATGGCAAAATTCAGAATTTCAGGTGTGCCTATCACTGAGGGCAGAAAGCTCGTAGGTATTATCACTAACCGTGATCTTAAGTTTGAAAAAGATTTTTCACAGAAGATCAAAGACGTAATGACAAGTGAGAATCTCATTACAGCTAAAGAGGGAATTACTCTCGAAGAGGCTAAAAGCATTCTTGCTAAATCCAAAAAAGAAAAGCTTCCTATCGTAGATGATGACTACAATCTTGTAGGTCTTATCACTATTAAAGATATTGAGAAAACTATTAAGTATCCTCTTTCAGCCAAGGATGACCAGGGCAGACTTCTCTGCGGAGCAGGTGTTGGTATTTCTGCTAACTGCCTTGACAGAGTACAGGCTCTTGTTGATGCCAAGGTTGATGTTATTGTACTTGATTCAGCACATGGACATTCTGAGAACGTTCTTAAGTGTCTCAGAATGATCAAAGAGAGATTCCCTGATCTTCAGGTAATTGCAGGAAACGTAGCTACAGGTGCTGCTACTAAGGCTCTTATCGAGGCCGGTGCAGATGCTGTTAAGGTAGGTATCGGACCTGGATCTATCTGTACAACAAGAGTAGTTGCAGGAATCGGTGTTCCACAGATAACAGCGATCATGGACTGCTACTCAGTAGCTAAGGAGTATGGTATCCCGATCATTGCTGACGGTGGTATCAAGTACTCAGGAGATATTACAAAGGCAATCGCAGCAGGCGGAAACCTCGTAATGATGGGTTCAATGTTTGCAGGCTGTGATGAGGCTCCCGGTGAGTTTGAACTTTACCAGGGCAGAAAATATAAGGTTTATCGTGGCATGGGCTCTATTTCAGCCATGGAGAACGGATCCAAGGATCGTTATTTCCAGGAAGATGCCAAGAAGCTTGTACCAGAGGGCGTTGAAGGTCGTGTAGCATATAAGGGAACAGTAGAAGATACTGTATTCCAGCTTATGGGCGGACTTCGTTCAGGTATGGGTTACTGTGGATGCGGATCAATCGATGAACTCAAAGAGAACGGAAGATTCATCAAGATGACATCTGCTGCTCTTCGTGAGTCACATCCACATGATATTCAGATCACAAAAGAAGCACCTAACTATAGTGTAGATAATGGTTGATATTCCAATGTCTTTTCCTGAGGGGGGAAAATGCAGGAGACGATAACCAAAGCGGAATTGGAAAAGCTTAATACCATGGGCTCTTTTAGTGGAGAAAAAGGAGCCCTTGGTAATTTTGTGCTTAAAAACAGTGAAGATATGCAGTCATGGCAGGATAAGTTCTGCGAGATGGCCGGTATCTACGCTATGTGTCTTGATGCAGATGGCACTGCGCTCAGTAATTTTTCCGGGAACCCTCATGAGATAGAGGTTATCAAGAAGTATGTAACAGACATCAGGATTCACAACATCTATAAAAGAGTTTCAGAGAGCGAACTTGAGGACCAGGCGGTTGAGATAACCGAGGTTCCGAACCTTCGCCTCGCTGCTGTTGCAGTCAAAAACGGCAATATCACAGCTGCAGTCTGGATTGTATGCGGCATTTTTACAGACGCAGACTATGAGGCCGAATTCTTTAAAATTCCACCGATCGATTCTTTCCAATATCAGATTTCCGAATCACATTTTTATAAAACACTTGAGCTGCTTAGGGAGACTTTGAACGTACTCATTACTATTGAGACTTCAAGGTCTGAAGCTGTTGCCAGCAGTGAGGAATCAAGACTTCAAAAGCTTGAGATGACAACCTCTTTCCATCGCGCAGAGACTATGACGGAAATCGTTACTATGCTCGACAGTGATGAGGCGATTGAGGCAATTATGGTGGATATACTGGCGAAGCTTTGCAATTATCTCCAGATAAGCAATGCTTTTACCTGCAGAATTCATAACAATACGCTGATGGATATTATTGTTCAGTGGACAGCTCCCGGCATTAACAAGATGTTTACCGAGACCACTGACAGGGAAGTATGCTGGTTTTTGGGGACTGAAAAGGCAATTGCTGTTTCAAGCGATACCCAAATGAATGCGGGAGAACGAGAGCAATTGGAAATGCTTGGAATCAAGGCCTTGGTTTCAATGCCAATTGTCATAAATGGTATGCCCCGATTTTATGTATGCCTCGCTGAGACCAGGGAAAGCAGGATATGGTCAATCGACGATATCAAGTTTGTAAATGATGCCATCAGAATCCTTCAGAGTATTATTACCAAGAGAATACAGACTAACTCCCTCGCCAGCTCTTTTGCCTCGCTGGAAGCGGTTCTGGATAATGTGGGAAGTTCAATATATGTAAGGGATATCGATACCGGAGTTCTTTTGTTTGCAAACAGAAGCTTTAAAAAGAACTTCACTAAGGAGCTTCAGGAGAACAGGCTTATTGATCTCTTTGAATCAAATATTCCGTCCCGAAGTCATTCGGGCAATTACGAAGTTAATCACAAGGGAAGAGGAAAGTGGTATGACGTTTACTACACCAGGATCAAGTGGGTAGACGGTCGCCCTGTTTCTCTTTGCGCTATTTATGATATTACTGAGAAAAAGCTGTATCAAAAGAGAATTGAACAGCAGGCGTATACTGATTTCCTGACAGGTCTTTACAACAGAATGTGCTGTGAAAAAGATCTGGCAAAGTATGTCGATGAGGCAAGAACAACAGGGCGGACAGGTGCTCTCATGTATCTGGATCTCGATGATTTCAAACATATCAATGACAGCCTTGGACATCAGTACGGCGATGCTCTTTTGCAGGATATATCAAAGGCAATGAGCAGGATTGAAGGAATCAGCAACTCCTGCTACAGAATGGGCGGCGATGAATTTGTTATCATCGTTCCTCCTGAGAGCTATTACAGATATGAAAATATTGTTGAAGAGATAAAAAATGCTTTTGCTACCCCTTGGTATCTCAAGGATTCAGACTATTACTGCACCATGAGTATGGGTGTTGTAAAGTTCCCGGACAATGGAGAGAGCGTATCAGAGCTTATCAGAAAGTCTGACGTTGCCATGTACGAGGCCAAGAAATCCGGAAAGAACAGGATAGCTGAGTACTCAGACAATATTGATGCATCCTCGATTCACAGACTTGATCTTGAGAAAAACATGTATGATGCCATCGCATCAAGCTGCGATGAATTTGAAGTTTATTTCCAGCCTGTTGTTTATCAGCAGGAGAAGTCCAAAAAGGGAAGCAAGAAGACGCGTCACGTGGGTGCAGAAGCGCTTGTTAGATGGAACAGCGGAAAATTAGGATTTCTTAATCCTGACGAGTTTGTGCCACTTGCGGAATACCTTGGACTTATCACACCGATTGGTAATCATGTTCTGAAAAAAGCCTGCGAGTGCTGCAGACAGTGGAATGAATCCGGAAACGGAGAATTTGTTGTCAGCGTAAATCTCTCGGTTGTTCAGATCATGCAAAATGACATAGTAGATGTGATCAAAAAGAATCTCGAGGATAATAACTTAAAGCCTGAATGGCTTGTTCTCGAGCTTACCGAGAGACTTGCTATAAATGATATAGCGAGGACAAAACAGACTCTATTGGACATCAAGGCCCTCGGCGTAAGGCTTGCGCTTGATGATTTCGGAACAGGCTACACTGCTATCAGCAGTATCAGAGCACTTCCTTTTGACATCATCAAGATTGATAAGGATTTCGTAAAAGATATTGAGGAGAGCGATTATTCTCAGGCATTTGTCCGCACGATGGTTCAGCTTGGAAAGACAATAGGAGCGGATATTTGCGTAGAGGGTATTGAGACAAAGCAGCAGCTTGAGGCTCTTGAAGGAATGGAAGTTAAGTTCGTGCAGGGCTTTTACTACGATAAGCCTCTGCGTCGTGCGGCTTTCGAGGAGAAATACGTATATATTTGATGGGATATTCAATAACTGTTCCAATGTGGTATAATGTTAACACTAAAAATTTAGAAAGTTGGTTTATTTAGTAATGGCAGAAGAAGTTTTAAACAATTTAACTGAAAATGCAGAGGGTGATAACACTCCTTCAAGGCATTTCATTGAGCAGGCAATTGACAAAGACCTTGCGGAGGGCGTTTACGATCACGTTCACACACGTTTCCCGCCCGAGCCAAACGGTTTTTTACATATCGGTCACGCCAAGAGTATTCTTTTGAACTATGGTATGGCAAAGGAATATGGCGGCAAGTTCAACATGAGATTCGATGACACCAATCCTACCAAGGAGAAGGCTGAGTTTATGGACTCAATCATCGAGGATGTTAAGTGGCTTGGCGCTGATTACGAGGATCGTCTTTTCCATGCATCTGACTATTTTGATGAGATGTATGAGGACGCTGTCAAGCTTATCAAGAAGGGCAAGGCCTACGTATCAGAGCTTTCAGCAGATGAGATGCGTGAGTACAGAGGCACTCTTACAGAGCCTGGCAAAGAAGATCCTAACAGAAACAGAAGCGTAGAGGAGAACCTTAAGCTCTTTGAGGATATGAAGAATGGCAAGTTTGAGGACGGAAGTGTAACACTTCGTGCCAAGATTGACATGGCTTCACCTAATATCAACATGAGAGACCCGATCATTTACAGGGTTGCACATATGACTCACGCCAGAACAGGTGACAAGTGGTGCATTTATCCTATGTACGATTTTGCTCATCCTATTGAGGATGCGATCGAGGGAATTACACATTCTCTTTGCACTCTTGAGTTTGAGGATCACAGACCTTTGTATGACTGGGTTAAAGAGGAATGTGAGTACAAGAATCCTCCTCGTCAGATCGAGTTTGCTAAGCTTTATCTCAACAATGTTGTTACAGGTAAGAGATATATCAAGAGACTTGTTGAGGAAGGCATTGTTGACGGATGGGATGATCCAAGACTTGTAACTATCGCATCTCTTCGCAGAAGAGGCTTCACACCTGAGTCTATCAAGATGTTTGTAGATATGTGCGGTATCAGTAAGGCTAATTCAACAGCTGAGTACGCAATGCTTGAGTACTGCATCAGAGAGGATTTAAAGCTTAAGTCCAAGAGAATGCTTGCAATTCTTGATCCGGTTAAGCTTATAATCGACAACTATCCTGAAGATCAGACTGAATATCTTGAAATTGAGAACAACAAGGAAGTTCCTGAAATGGGAACAAGAAAGATTCCTTTTGGAAAAGAGCTTTACATCGAGAGAGAGGACTTTATGGAAGAGCCTCCTAAGAAGTACTTCCGTCTTTTCCCGGGTAATGAAGTAAGACTTATGAATGCTTATTTCGTTACATGTACAAGCTTTGTAAAGGATGAGAATGGTCTTGTGACAGAGATTCACTGTACATACGACCCTGAGACAAAGGGCGGTGACAGTCCTGACGGAAGAAAAGTTAAGGGCACAATTCACTGGGTAGCAGCAAAAGAGGCAGTTACCGCTGAAGTTCGCCTTTACGAGAATATCATTGATGAGGAGAAGGGCGTCTATAACGAGGACGGTTCACTTAACTTAAACCCTAATTCCATCACAGTTATTAAGGATGCCAAGCTCGAGCCTGAACTTATAGAGGCTGCTCCATACGACAAGTTCCAGTTCGTAAGAAATGGATTCTTCAGCGTAGACAGCAAGGATTCAAAGCCGGGCGCTCCAGTATTTAACAGAGTTGTTTCACTTAAGAGCTCGTTTGTACTTCCAAAGAAATAATATGTTACTGTAAATGCTTCAAATATTTAAAATAGATGAGGTGTAGTTATGGCTGGTATTTTTTCTGGACTTGAGAAACTGGGACTTGGAAACATTGGCGGGGGAAAGCTTTTTGAGGACCCCAAGAAGAAAGAGCCTGTTGTCAAAAAAGAGGAACCTAAGAAGAAGCTTCAACTCGTTAATGAAGAGGATTATCTTTTTGACAAGAAGTATAAATGTCCTGTCTGCGATTCAGAGTTTGAAGCAAAGACAGTAAGAACCGGTAAGGTCAGGATGAAAAATGTCGATATCGATTTAAGACCCGACTATGACGAACTCGATCAGAACAAATATGATGTCATTGCCTGCCCGGAATGTGGATACGCTGCGCTGGGACGATATTTCAGCTCGCTGAATAAATACCAGATCAACGATCTTAGAATACAGGTTGGCATGAACTACAGGAAACAGGAATATAATGAGCCAACTTACAGCTATGAGTATGCCAAGAGTCTTTATCAGCTGGCACTTGCAAATGCTGTGGTCAAGAAGGCTAAGAATAGTGAGAAGGCTTATATTTGCCTCAAGACAGCATGGGTTGTAAGAGGAGAGACTCAGAGACTTGATCCTGCTGATGATGGTTATGAGGAGAAAAAAGCTGCCAACGACGCTCAGGAAAAAGAGCTTTTAGCTAACGCTCTTGAGGGGTTTGTTATGGCAAGACAGTCGGAAGAGTTCCCTATCGCGGGAATGGATACTTCCACTCTGGACTATCTTATGGCAGCACTTGCAGTTGAGACTGACAGGTATGATATCGCCAGCAAGCTGATATCGGAGCTTTTAGTATCCAAGGTGGCTAATAGCCGCATTAAGGATAAAGCACGTTACCTTAAGGAAATTATGGCAGAAAAGAAAGGGGAACAGTAAGGCATGCAGAGAGTTGAGACATTCTTAAAAGAGGCACAGACATATTATCTCGCAACAGTAGAAGGAGACCAGCCAAGAGTAAGACCTTTTGGAACAGCCCATATTTTCGAGGGCAAGCTTTATATCCAGACTGGCAAGGTTAAAGATGTATCCAAGCAGATCCATGCAAATCCTAAGGTTGAGATCTGCGCATTCAAGAACGGCGAGTGGCTTAGAGTTGCAGGAGAACTTGTAGAGGATGACAGACTTGAGGCCAGACAGTCAATGCTTGATGCCTATCCTTCACTTCAGGGAATGTACAAGGCTGATGATGGCAATACAGAAGTATTCTACTTTAAGAATGCAAAGGCTACATTCAGTTCATTTACAAAAGCACCTGAGGTTGTAGAGTTCTGAGAATATAATTTTTTATAAGATAAAAGACAGGAGGAACAAAGTGTTCTTCCTGTCTTTTTTATCATTTATAGATTTTCTTAAGAACGAATATAGTTCCAATCATCAGAACAATTCCTATTGGTAGGCAGATGAGCCAGTTACGGATGAATCCTGCAAATATGTATGCAACGAAGGATACACCTGCAGCTGTGAGCGCGTATGGAAGCTGAGTTGAAACATGTGCTATATGATCGCATTGTGCGCCGGCGCTTGCCATGATTGTTGTGTCTGATATAGGTGAGCAGTGGTCACCGCAAACGGCACCTGCCATACATGCTGAAATGGCAATAATCATAAGCTCGTTTGATAAATCTGCGCTAAATACACTAACTACGATAGGAATAAGGATTCCGAAGGTTCCCCAGCTTGTTCCTGTTGCAAAAGCAAGGAATACAGATACAAGGAAGATAAGAGCAGGCAGAAGACTCATAAGTGCGCCGTTTTCTGCAAAGGTCTCAACTACGCTTGCGACATACTCTTTTGCACCGAGAGAATCGGTCATGGCCTTAAGTGTCCAGGCAAAGGTAAGAATAAGAATTGCGGGAACCATACTCTTAAATCCTTCAGGAAGAGATGTCATACATTCTGTAAAGGAGAGAACTTTGGTTGCAAGGAAGAATACTATCGTGATAATAAGCGCTGCTACTGAACCATAAACAAGTCCTACGGATGCATCTGAATTTGAAAATGCATCGATGAAGCTTTCTCCCTCGAAGAATCCACCTGTATAGATCATTCCGATGATACAGCAAATGATAAGAGAAACGATCGGAAGAACGAGGTGAATAACCCTACCTTTTTGTGAAATAGGAGGATGCGGCTGATCAGTACCACCTATGGAGCTGACTTGGCCACTTTTTATCTTGTCGGAGCTATTTGCCTTATTGTTAAGCTCTGCGAGCTTCATTGGGCCGTAATCAAATTTTGCATAGGTGAGAGTAAACATCATAATAATTGTGAGCAGAGCGTAGAAGTTATATGGAATGGCTCTTACAAAAAGAGTAAGACCGTTAGCTCCGTCAACAAAGCCTGTAACTGCCGCAGCCCAGGAAGAAATAGGAGCGATAATGCATATAGGAGCGGCTGTTGCATCAATGAGGTATGCAAGCTTTTCTCTTGAAATCTTATGCTTATCCGTAAGAGGACGCATTACTGATCCTACTGTTAAGCAGTTAAAATAGTCATCAATGAAAATAAGGATACCAAGGATAATAGTTGCTACCTGAGCACCAGCCTTGGTTTTAACGTGAGCGACAGCCCATTTTCCGAATGCTCCGGAGCCGCCCGCTCTGTTCATGAGCATGACCATGGTTCCTAAAATAACCAAAAAGATAAGAATACCTACGTTCCAGCTGTCAGACAGCTGAGCTATCATGCCATCTACGAATACGTGTTGGATTGTAGCTTCGATGTTGAACGATGAGAAGAGAAGTCCTCCGACCAGAATACCGATGAAAAGTGATGAGTAGACTTCCTTGGTGATGAGCGCCAGCGCAATGGCAATAATAGCCGGGACCAGTGCCCAAAATGAGTTTACAAACATTTTTTTCCCTCCATTTCCCCTTTTTCACACTAAATTGTTAAAGCATACATACAATATACCACAATTGGAATAAACAAAAAAGACCAGTTGGCGCATCTTTGCACCTTCTGGTCTTTTATTCTTAATTAATTATTTCTCGTCATTAAAAAACTCTTCTGACTTTGTGGCATTTTCCTGAGAATCTTCAGCTTCTTCAGAATCTTCCTCTAAGTCTTCGTCATCAAGATCGTCTTCAGAATCCTCATCAGAATTGGTAGTCTTAATATCTACATATTTTCTGGAACCGAATCTGAATTCAGGGGCGTCATCGTCCTCGTCCTCAAAATCTTCGAAGTCGTCAAAATCATCGTCATCGAATTCATCGGCAAGAGAAGAATCTCTCTTGGTCAGATAGTAATACACTGCTGCAGCAGCGGCCCCAACAATCGCGCAGAATACAAAAAACTTAAGAAATCCATTTTTCTTGGACATAGTTTTACCCTCCTATCACACGATATACTAATTTTAATACATTTATAGTGCAAATAAAAGCGTATTAGGCAAAAAACATAGAAAAAATGATGGCATTTGTTATATTAAAAGTTTATAAATATCGGAAAAACGTTTGAAGAGGTGGCCTAAAAATGTTATATTTTAATAGACTATAATAGTCAATATGGCCTTAAAAGAGAGACTTGAATATGAATGAAAAATTTTTTGAATTGAAAAAAGAAAAACAGGACCGGATGATAAATGCAGCGCTTCTGGTCTTTTCTAAATATGGCTATCATCATGCAAGTACAGATGAAATTGTGAAAGAAGCCAATATCAGTAAGGGCCTTCTTTTTCATTATTTTGTAAGTAAGATTGGGATGTATGCCTTCCTTTATGATTATTCCACAAGATTTGTGACTCTGGAACTTACAGCCAATGTTGAAAAAAATGAAACAGACTATTTCAAGCTGTACAAGCAGATATTAAGTGCCAAGGTTGCAGCAATGGCTCAGTACCCATACATTCTTTTGTACCTTAACAAATGTAATGATGAGACTTATCCTGAGGCGATCGCAGAGATCAGCGAAAGACGTGAAAAATATCAAAGGATCATGGAGGCCTTAAGGGAAAGGGCAGATATTACAAAGTTTGCCAGGGATATAGACTATGTGAAACTTGGAAATATCCTTGATTATACTGTAGATGGTCTGTTGGAAAAAAATATCAAAAGCGACAGCTTCAGGGCTGAAAATTTTCTTGAAGAAGCCGAAGAATATATTGATATGGTTGAGCGGATGTCTATGTTAGGCGTTGAATTATAATGGACTATCACAGATTTAGCTGTTAACTGTCATGTGACATTTAATAGTAAAGCTACATTATAGGAGGCAGAAGATGAGCAAATTCTTAGTAGCCGGTGTTACACAGATTGAGACAATCGTCAGAGTGGACAAGATTCCTGTAAGTTTTTCTCCTATGACAAGTGAGATAGATACTATTTTCACTGAGATGGGGGGCGACGCTTACAATGAGTCACTTGCGCTTGGATGGCTTGGAGACGATGTTACGTTTATGTCTATTGTAGGAAGAAACCAGGATATGGGAATGATCAACCCTCCGGACAGAAAACTTACACTTTCTACTCAGTACATAATACCTCAGATGAAAGCAACTCCTACCGAAGTTGTTCTTTACGACAAGAATCGCAGGCAGCAGATATTTGAGGATATCAAGGACCTTAGAGAAAATGTTTATGATATGTCCATGGTTGCTCCGCTTGCTGATGCATGCGATATGCTGGTCCTTGCCAATGCCAATTTCTGCAGACCTTTTGCTAAAGTGGCAGCAGAACACAAAAAGCCAATAGCAGTAAACATCAGAAACTACAAGCCGGAAAAGGAAAAGTATAACACCGACTTTTTGGAACCGGCAAAAGTGCTATATTTCAGCGACGATACACTCACCGAAGACCCTTACGAGTTCATAGACAGAATCTCAGGGACTTACGGAACAGAGATAATCATTCTTGGTCAGGGCAGTGAGGGACTTATTCTTTTTGATAAGACAAAAGACATCAGGGCTCACTACAAGACAGTTAAGACCAATGAGGTTGTTAATACGATTGGCGCAGGAAATGCGCTGTTTGCATGCTTTTTACATTACTATATGGAGACAGGAGACAGCGTAAATGCCATAAAGAACGCTTTGCTGTTTGCTTCCTATAAGATTGGATATATGGGAACATCCAATGGATTTATGACTACAGATCAGCTTGACCAGTGGAGAAACCTTATCTGGGGCATTAAAAAGAGTGAATTCGACGAGCTCTCAGGTAATTGATCAAAAATCTCCTTGTTGCAAGAATCAGGTAAGTGTGATAAGGTCAATATGAGAACATTGGAAACGTTACCGGTAACAGATAAATTTCCGGAAAAAAGAAATAAAGAGGGGTTTATGATGGCAAATAAAAAGCAGACAAGAGCATGTGGTGTTCTTCTTCCTATCTTTTCACTTTCATCAGAATACGGAATAGGAACTTTCTCAAAGGAAGCCTATGAGTTTGTGGATTTTCTTAAAGAGGCAGGTCAGAGCTACTGGCAGATCCTTCCGCTGGGACCTACAAGCTATGGCGATTCTCCTTATCAGTCATTTTCAACATTTGCAGGTAACCCATATTTTATAGATATACAGGAACTCATAGATGCAGGCCTCCTGACTAAAGAAGAGGCTTCAAAGTATGATTTTGGTGGCTCTGAAGAATATATAGATTATGAGAAACTCTATCGTTCCAGATTTAAGCTTCTTAAGAAGGCTTATCAGAACATTGACAGTGCAAAAAATGGCAAGGAACTCCGTAAGGAATTCGAAGCATTTAAGAAAAAAGATGACAACGACTGGCTGAAGGATTATTCTCTTTTTATGGCACTTAAAAATGCCAACGGTGGCAGAAGCTGGAACACCTGGGAAGAGGGAATTCGTCTTAGAAAACCTGCAGCATTAAAGGAAGCTTTTGCTAAGTATGCTGATGAAGTTGAATTCTACAGTTTTTTACAGTTCCTTTTCCAGAAGCAGTGGCTTAAGCTTAAGGCATATGCTAACGAGCAGGGCATTGATATCATTGGAGATATTCCAATCTACGTTGCTTTTGACAGCGCAGATACATGGGCTAATCCGGAATTGTTCCAGCTTGATGAGAATAATACACCAATTGATGTTGCTGGCTGTCCTCCTGATGCTTTCAGTGCAACAGGACAGCTTTGGGGCAATCCTTTATACAGATGGGATTATCATAAGAAGACAGGCTACAAGTGGTGGATGAAGAGAATCAGCCACTGCTACAAACTCTATGATGTAGTCAGGATCGATCACTTCAGAGGATTTGATGAGTATTATGCTATTCCATTTGGAAATGCAACTGCCGAGATCGGTGAGTGGAGAAAGGGCCCTGGAATTGACCTCTTTGATACCATGAAAAAAGAGCTTGGTGAAAAGAGAGTTATTGCAGAAGATCTTGGATTCCTCACACCTTCAGTTATTAAACTTGTTAAGAAGACAGGTTATCCCGGAATGAAGATTTTGCAGTTTGCTTTTGATTCAAGGGAAGAAAGCGACTATCTTCCTCATAATTACACCAAGAACTGCATTGTTTATACAGGAACTCATGACAATGAGACAACTCTTGGCTGGTTCAAGAATCTTCCGAGAGCTGATAAGAAGTTTGCCAAGGAATATCTTGGAATCCACTATGCGAAGGACGCTGTATGGGCTTGTATCAGATCTGCTTTTGGCAGCGTTTCTGACACAGCTATCATTCCTATGCAGGATTATCTGGAACTTGACAAATACGCCAGAATTAATACTCCATCAACCCTTGGCGGAAACTGGGTATGGAGAATGAAAAAGGATGCGCTCACAAAGGAACTTGGCTCCAAGATGAGAGATGTTGCGCGCATCTATGGAAGGCTTAGGTAAAATGTCGGAAATAACTATCAAAGAAATCGCTAAAAGATGTGGCGTTGGTGTCAGTACTGTGTCAAGAGCGATCAATGATCACTCAGATATCAACCCGGCAACCAAGAAGCGAATAATGGATGTTATTAGGGAAACAGGTTATATTCCCAATAACAGTGCCAGAAACTTAAAGAGAATCGATGCTAAATGTATCGGAGTGCTTGTAAAAGGTATCACCAATCCTTTTTTTACTCCTATGATCGAGCTTATCGAGCAGGAGACAGAGAAAAAGGGATACGCACTTGTGCTTCGTCATGTTGAGGCATATGAGAGCGAGGTAGATGTTGCTCTTGAGCTGGAAAAAGAGAAAAGGCTCAGAGGAATAATATTCCTTGGAGGAAGTGCCAAGCATTCAGCTGAGAAAATGAAGCAACTTAACGTTCCTGTCATTTTTGCAACCATCGGTTCTGACATCTCTGACACCCTCAGTAAAAATGCTTACTCTACGGTGTCTGTTGACGATGAGCTCGAGAGCCGTAAGATGATTGAGTACCTTATCGGTCTGGGACATCGTAAAATAGCGATTCTTACGGAGGCCAATGAGGAGCCTTCGGTAGTTAAACTTCGTCTTGATGGATATCTTGATGCTTTAAAGCGTCACGACATTGAAGTAGATAACAGGCTTATCAAGTATGTTGACAAGCGTATCTACACAATGAAGAACGGATACGAGACTACTAAATCCCTTATAGAATCAGGGGTGGAATTTACTGCATTATATTGCATTTCTGACGTCCTTGCTGTTGGTGCTTTGAGAGCTTTTGCTGATGCAGGAATTCGAGTACCTGAAGATGTAAGCGTGGCAGGATTTGACGGACAGGAATTATCTGAATATACAGTTCCGAGACTTACTACAATTAAGCAGCCTCTTCTCGATATATCTGAGGAGACTATGAGACTTCTATTTGATCTGATCGAGGAGAAGAGGGGACATAAACATCTTATTTTCCCCGGAGAACTCATCGTGGCTGAATCAACCAGAAAAATTTAAAGCTTGGGCTATCTTCCAGCCTCCCCCGTGATCCGTCATACAGCGAGGTCTGAGGACTCGCTGGACTGGGGTGTTGTTTTTCTTATGTAGAAGTATGCGAACAGGATCATGAAGAGTTCGCCGAACATGCTGATGAAGAAGATCATGTCAAATCTTCCAAGAGCCGGGCCAAGTGCTGCAAAGAAGAACATTAAGATTCCTGAAAGGAATAAAAATGGAGTTTTCTGCTTGATCCATACAGCGATACCGCTTGCGATAAGAGGAAGCACAGTTCCAAAGGAAAGAACACTGCTGACTGTCTTAGCCCAGGCTGGAGTAGAATCAGCCATTGTGTGTCTGAGTACATCATTGTAGGTTGTGAGCTCAAGCTTAACTGCAAAGGCATGAGCGATCCCAAGAACAATGAGGATGCTTGTTACAAGCCATACTGTATTCATGGATTTTTTTCTGAGCTTTAGTCCATAGCCGCAGATTGGCAAAAGAAGTGGGATAAGGCCGCCGTGACAAATGAAACGAATACGGCTAAGTCCTGTGGGAAGCCCTCCGCTTGTGAGACCGCCGAGCGCTATAAATGCGGCATCAATGAACAGTCCGATACTGATCAGAAAAACACAGAGCGTCATTGGATTTTTGTGGTTCCTATAGTTCATGATGAGATTTACAGCGATAAAGAATTCTGCTGCTGCAATAAGACCGATGATCACATTAAGATTCATCATATGATATAACCCCCGAAAATAAAATTGAATATGTGAGTTTACAGTTTTTTCCCCCGCTGAAAACAGTCACAAAGAGAATTATCTATGATTTTTTAAAACAAGTCAATAATCCTGAAAGGTAACTTTATTAAGAATTATGATATCTTAGATGAAATTACAGAAACACGCATTTACTGCGGGTTTCGTGAGAAAGTGATTCAGGAGTCAACCAAGCCCCATCGACGAAGTCGATTTAAATTGGCTTGGTTGATACATTCTTGAACTTTATGTTCAAGA
>JAEEGL010069385.1_pt1 | contig 17659 bp, 10 predicted proteins | sample 9134231 | NCBI WGS metagenome assembly JAEEGL01 (sample SAMN16246548, study PRJNA631951) | gut metagenome | biome: gut microbiome; feature: rumen; material: fiber-attached | host: Bos | place: Iran: Karaj | collected 2018-10 | reverse complement strand
ATATGCTGCCAAAGGTCCGCGGCCAACGGATTCCGCCATACCTTTTTCCACTGCAGGGAAGTAGTTCTTGGGAACCGCTCCGCCGACAACTTCTTCTTCAAATACATAAGGTGTGGTCAGATCGCCTGACGGCTCGAAACGCATCTTAACGTGACCGTACTGGCCGTGTCCGCCGGACTGTTTCTTGTATTTGTATTCCACATCGGATTTCTTCTTAATGGTCTCGCGGAATGCAACCTTCGGTTTGGTCAGTTCGATTTCAACCTTGTATTCGTTCTTCAGACGGCTTGCAACCACGTCAATGTGAAGATCGCCCATACCGTAAAGCAGCATCTGCTTGTTCTCAGCATCATTGACTGCCTTTAAGGTCTGATCTTCATGCATCATTTTCTGTAAGGATTGTGCAATCTTGTCTACATCGCCCTTGTTGACTGCATGATATCTCTTATAGGTATAAGGCTTCGGAAGCTCCACTTTACCGTAGCGGATGATGTGAGCCTTGGTGGAAAGCGTATTTCCGGTTCTTGCTGCGGTAACCTTTGCAAGTGCACCGAGGTCGCCTGCATGAAGTTCGGAAACTTCGGAAGGCTTGTTGCCCTGAAGAACATAAATCTTACCGATTTTTTCTTCCACGCTCTTTTCGTCGTTATACATTAAGTCATCGGTTTTAAGTACACCGGACATAACCTTGATAAAGGAATATTTACCGATAAACGGGTCAACGATGGTCTTAAAAATATATGCGCTCTTCGTCTTCGAGAAATCGTAATTTGCTTCGAAAACTTCGTTGGTCTTTAAGTCAATACCTGCAACCTTGCGATTGTCCGGTGCGGGCATGTATTTTACGATATCATCCATCAGGGTGTAGATACCCTGGCAAAGGATGTTCGATCCCATGGAAATCGGAACGATGGAGCAATCGTCAACGGAAGTACGAAGTGCTGCACGAATTTCGTTCTCGGTGAAGGTCTCGCCGCCGAAATAACGTTCCATTAAATCTTCGCTCGTTTCCGCAACGGCTTCCATTAAAGTATCTCTGTATTTTGTCAGATACTCTTTGTTTGCTTCGGGAATCTCGCATTCTACGGCATCTTTGCCCTGCCATTTGAATGCTTTCTCGGAAACTACATTTACATAGCCGACAAACTTCTCGTTCTCACGAATCGGAAGATGGAACGGAGCGATTTTATTTCCGTAAAGTGCGGTCAGATCTTCCACTACCTGACGATAGGAAGCATTGTCGATATCCATATCGGTTACAAAGAACATTCTGGGAAGTTTGAATTTCTCGCAGATATCCCATGCACGCTGGGTTCCTACTTCAACGCCTGCCTTACCGGAAACAACGATGATTGCCGCATCCGCTGCAGATGCCGCTTCTTCCATTTCACCTACAAAATCAAAGAATCCCGGTGCATCGAGTACGTTGATCTTATTGTCATTCCACTCCATGGCAATCATGGATGCGTTGATGGAGATCTGACGCTTAATCTCTTCTTTGCCGTAATCGCTTACGGTATTCCCATCAGTTACCTTTCCCATTCTGGAAGTAAGGCCTGCCAAGTAAGCCATTGCTTCCGCGAGGGATGTTTTGCCTGCGCCCCCGTGACCAAGCAAAACGACATTTCGGATTTTATCCGTAGTGTAAATGTTCATTTGTGCCCCTCCAAATACATTATTTAAGTTTTATAAAAACCCAAGTAATATTTTACTTTATTTGTGCAATATTTACAAGAATAAAATGAATCCGAATTATTTTTGCTTCTTCGATCCGAATACGCGGATTAAAGTCGCCCCGATTCCCAGAATTGCAGCAGCCCCCAGTGCAATCAGGCCCATCAGGATATAGTTTTTCTCTTTCAGTTTATCGAGAAGCGAAGCCTTGCTTTCATCTTCCACGGCGATTTCGGAGGTTTCCTCCTCTGCAATTGCTTCATACTCTTCTTCGGTAAGCTTCGGAATTGTTTCTTCCACCTTCTCGCCGCATACCGTACAAACGCCCTCGTTGATTCCTTCTTCGTCAAGGGTCGGTTCTTTGATCATATTCCATTCAAAGGAATGCTCTTTTAAGGTATAAGTATCCTTCCATTCATATCCGCATGTTTCGCAGGTATGCTTCGTGTAACCGAATTCATGGCATTGCGCCTTTACGACTTCTTCTTTGCAGTTTGTGTGTTCGCAAACATATGTCGCAGGATCTTCCCTCGGAATCTCCGTTTTCATCGGCATTAAATCCACGTCATAGCAATAAACTTCATCCCTTAAAAACTCTTCCGTATTGCCTTCGTCGACATAGGTGTAATTCATGATTTCCCCGATGAAAGGCTTACAGTAAGCCCTGCGGTTGGTGTTGTCCTCGTAGAATGTGATTTTACCCTTTACGGAATTGTTAGTGATGGCGCCTTTGTAATCGGACTCTTCTCCGTAGTAAATGTACATGCCGACCAGACCGCCGTTATGAACGTATCCGTGGTCGGAATCGTATCCGTCGATTTGAATTTCACAGCTTGTAATCGAAGGATATCCTGCGGAAACAACGCCGCCTAAAAACTGTTCATCCCTTGTTTCCTTGTCGGTATCGATGCAGACAAGCGTTATATCCGCTTTGCATTCATTCACGGTTCCCTGACCGTATCCCGCAATTCCTCCGACGCCGAACATGCGGTCATGCGCATGCAGCATCAGGATTCCGTCAATATTGCAATTGTCAATTGTACCGCCGTCCAGATATCCCGCAATACTGCCCAGAAATACCGGCACGTCGGAAGTATGATTTCCCTGCACGCCGTGAAGCGTGAGATCTTTTACGGTACCCGACAGGATATCAAACAGACCGCAAAAACTCGTATCATACACTTTCCGGTTTCCGTCATATGTTTGCATCGTTCCGTCGCCGGCATCCCGTAACTGAAGATTCAGAAGCGCATATCCGTTTCCGTTAAAATCTCCGCTGAATGTAAACGGTTTCCAGCTTACATCCTTCATGTCGATGTCGTTCATCAGAATGTAGCTGCCCGCAGGATCTTTCGCAATATTCTGTAAATCCTCCGCCGTATAAATCTCCACGACTCCGTCCGCGCCGGCATTATCCGCCTTCGCGACCATCGGTTGCATCAAGAGTCCTACGGTCACGACCGCAACCAATAAACTTAACACATACAAACAATACTTTTTCATGGCAATGATTCCCCATTCTTTAATTTGCGTCTGTATTATATCACTTGTTTTAACATTAATAAAATGTTACATTAAAGAAGCATTAAAAGTAAGCGACGAAGGTTCAAAGCGCAGGTGAGGTGCATTTGTAATCTGAGGCGCGTAGCAAACACACTTCTAAGGAGACTCACATGAAAGTTTGCGGAATCATTGCGGAATACAACCCTTTTCACAACGGCCACGAAAACCAGATTCGCATGGCAAAGGAATTGACCGGTGCGGACAAGGTTATCGTTGTAATGTCAGGCGATTTTACACAGCGCGGCGTTCCGGCATTTATGGATAAATACAGCAGAACCCGCATGGCGTTAAAAGGCGGCGCAGACCTTGTTCTGGAACTTCCCCTCTACTATTCCGTCGGAAGTGCCGAATTCTTTGCATCCGGTGCCGTAGCATTGCTTGACCGCATCGGTGTTGTGGATTCCCTCTGCTTCGGAAGCGAATGCGGCGACATCTCCATTCTGAAAGATATTGCCGATATTTTAACCGATAACAAAGAAGATATTCACGAATTGATCCGGGAAAAAATGAAAACCGGACTTTCCTACCCGATGGCCAGAATGGCAACGATTGAGGAAATGATTCCGAATTCCTACGAGCATGTTCAGGCCATGCGTGAGCCGAACAATATCCTCGGTTTTGAATATCTTCGTGCCATCAAGCAGCGCGAAAGCTCGATGGAACCCTTTACCAATCTTCGAATCGGTGCAGGTTATCATGAGCGTATGATGCAGTCCACCTTAAGTTCCGCCATGGCCATTCGCGAATCCATCGAAGAAACCGGATCAATTGACCGTATCGAAAGCCAGGTTCCCTACTATGTTTTCGATATCATGAAACAGGAATACAATCAGACCTTCCCGATTATGGAAGAAGACATTTCCGCAATGCTAAAATACAAAATGCTTCTGGATGCGGCAACCGGATACACATCGTATGTTGATATTTCATCCGATTTTTCCGATAAGATTTTAAAGAACTTAAACCGCTACTCTTCGTTCTCCCAGTTCTGCGATTTGTTAAAGAGCAAGGACATTACTTACGCAAGAGTCAGCCGCAGTCTTCTTCACATTCTTTTAAATATCCGCAAGGATCGCATGAACATGTTTATCGAAGATGATTATGTTTATTACGCAAGAATGCTTGGTTTCCGGGAAGAATCCAAAGAACTGCTGACCGAAATCAAGAATCATTCCGACATTCCGTTAATTTCAAAACTGGCGGACGCAAAGAATATCCTCGGCGAACATGCACTGACCATGCTCGAAGGCGATATCCAGTCCGCACATATTTACGATACACTTGTTACCGAGAAATTCCATTCGGCAACCATAAGCGAATTCTCACGTGAAATTGTACGTGTTTAGACAGAGTTTCTCCTGCGAAACTCTCGCGCTAAGCGTGCATCCTCATGAAGTGTTTCTATCGGAAACGGCCTTTTCAAAAAAACCAAAAAAGCCCCGGGCAACTGCCCGGGGTTTATTCTTTAAGTCTCAATGCCGTTTTGTCACTGCACAAAATATGCGATAAATTCCGTATTCCGGTCGATTACGATTCCCCACGTTCTTCGATGGTTATCACCCTCATCATGCATCGGATACCACTCCGCCGTCTGCATCTGCTGGCTTGTCAGAAAATTCGAAACCGGCAAATCCCACGCACTCCGTGGCGTAATTCCTGCGCACTTAGTGTCGATTTCCTCTTCGATATAAGTGATATCGTAACGGAAGGACAGAACCTCATATCCGTCCCCCTGCATAATGGACGGAAAAACGGTCCATTTAAAATTCTTCGCCCCCTTCGGCACTTCATCGGGAAGGAATCCGTATTTATTATAATTCTTTTCCTTCAGTTCCCTGATATCGCCTTTATAAATCAATCTCGTCTTCGGTACCGCAGCATCAATCAGTTTAAGCGGTAAGTAACTGAATCCGTAGATTCCAAGACAAATGGCAAACACAACCAGGATGACGGGTGTCAGAGGTTTCTGTTTCCTGGGCATCGGCTCATGAAAAGGAAGATTCTGACTACCGGCAAGTCTTCTCCTTCTGCACCACTCCCGAATCTTTTTATTGAGTTCATCGCGGTTTTCAAAAAACCTCGTCTGTGACCAGAAGCAATCCAAAATAAACACAGTGGATGACATTAAAAGCCAGAAAATATGAATCACATCCGGTCTTTTGAAAACCAGATAAATCGTGTAAACCCAAATCGGTGCAATCACCACAAGAAGAATAAGAAATGCGATATTAAACTTTTTCACCGGCTTCTGCATCTGCATGTTGTCCATGGCTTCCCCCCATTAACTCAACATAAGTATCAAAACGCTAATCATTGATATTCTGCGGATACACGGTCCAAAACGCTCCGCGAAGGTTCTTCGAAAGTTCTTTTTTGCTTATGGAATTCCGGTCTTCCGGGTTAAAATCAAATGCATATTTTTCATAGCAGTTGATTACGTTCGTTCCGGTCGGATGCTGCATTTCTCGTTTAAATTTCGAATGCCGGTAACTGGCATGCACATGTCCATGCAGCATAACGGGCGGCTTCACACGCTCCAGGAATTCATTAAAGCAGTCAAATCCGCGGTGCGCATAGTCTTCCATATCCCCGAAATCCTTGCATGCCGCATGCGTTACCAGAATATCCACGCCGCCGTTTTTGACAATCTTCGACTTTGCTTTACAGATTTTGGTACGCATCTGATCCTCGGTATACATGTATTTGCCGTTCGAATATTTTCTCGAACCGCCGAATCCGATGAATCGTACACCGTCAATCGTATATACTTTCCCGTCGATATTGATGCAACCTTCGGGAGGACGCGTCGCATACTTACTGTCATGATTCCCGGGCACATACAAAACGGGCAGTCCGGTCATTGTTACCAGAAATTCGAGAAACTCCGCGCGCACATCACCGCAGGAAACGATGACATCGATTCCCTTTACGCGGTCGGGATTGTAATAATCCCAAAGTGCTTTCGATTCCACATCCGATATCGCCAGAATTCTCATAACTGTCTTAAATACGGGGGCATAGTCCCTTCAATGTTTTCGTTCAACCAGTCCATATCAATAATCTGGCTTGCCGTCAGTTTCTTCAGATTATGCGGAAGTCTTAGGGACTTTCCGGTATTTCCTTCGTTAATCACATCCGTCTGCGAATGAATTTCTCCCGAGAACGGATCCATTTCTCCGTATACCATTGCATTTTTAAAGAATGCAAGCATTTTTTCCGTCTGATAAGGAATTTCGGGAGCACGAAGTCCGACTACACCTGTAGAAAGACCGAACCAGTAATTGGTCGGAGAAATGTTTTTATCCTGCTCGTTTAAATCCCATGCTCCTGAAATTACGGACTGAATCATCATGGAATAGAATTTGCCCCACAGGATATACGGAGCCCCGATAAAATAGTCATGATTGCTGAAATTAACAATCTCTTCCTGCGTTACATTATGGTTAATCTGATATAATCCGCCCTTAAAACGTGCTCCGCGAATTGCGGAATACTCGAGATCGGCATACATCAAAACATCTTCTTCTATCCACTCATCCCTGTAATTCTTATGTTCTCCGTCCCCGATGTATTTTAAGGATATTTTGCAATCCGGATCAATTAAGGAAACACCGATTGCAAATGCATTCAGGTTCGCATAGGTACGCGAATGCAGGGAATGAACAAGATAACCGATTCGTCTTTCCTTCTTCGGTTCCGCTTTCGTTAACGTCAGATGTGCCGCGAGGATACCGGTTAGGAAGGTTGCCTCATACAATTTACCGTGATAACAGCGGAATGACGGATGCGGCTGTCCGATGGAACAGTTCAAAAACTTCACGCTCGGATTGGCAATTGCCATCTGAAGCGTGTTCGCAGCCATTTTAGAGGAAACGGTGAAAATCAGTTCGTTCTTATCATCCACCGCCTGCTGAATCACTTCGTTCGTATCGCTTCCGTCGGGATTTGCCTGATACGTGGTCGATTTGACACGCTCGCCGATAATATCAAGGGCATATAATCTGCCCGCTTCATGCGCATCCACCCATCTGGATTCATTGATGTCCTGGTCGTAAACGAACGCAACCTTTAAAGGGTTTGCGGGCGTATAGTTCTTGGAATGATTAAAAATCTCAAACAGACTGGCCGGCTTTTTCTCGCTTACCGGCGCATCGGACAGAAATTCGATATCGTCAATCGAAGCGCTGGTTCGAAGCTCCAGGCGGGCCATTTTAATATTCTTGATAATCTGATCTTCCGTATCCTCAAGCAGCGATTTCATCGGAAAAACCGAAATATACAAAAGAAATGCATCGCTCGTAAGACGACGGTCGTCTTCCTTCAGGATTGAAAGATAAAGTTTGAGGAATGTAAAGAATGCGGATTTTAAATCCGAAAGAATCTCCTCGCTCCACGGTTCCTCCAGATTCTGCCCAAGAAGACTCGCAAGTTTTAAATACGCCCCCGGTTCCGTAAAGGTTAAGTAAAATGCCTTGGTTACTTCAAAGAAATCCAGATATTCGTAATAAACCTTTACTTCCTTGGTATCGGTTTTGGCAGGTAAAATTCTCGTCACATCGGCATGAATGAAATCCATCTTTAAGTAACGGGATACGGAAACACGCTTGTTTCCTTCCTGCACATAATAATCATTCATGTATTCGTAGACTTTGATTGCCTGCTGCACGCCTTCGTCCTTTACGGATTCGCAAAGGTTTGCCCACTTGGCGGAAAACTCGGTTCCGTCGTCAATCAGGGGCATAAAATTATTGGCGAATGCATTGTTTCTGGACATTTCCTTATTACCGACAATGCAGATTATCGGTAATTCCAAAACGCCGACATACGCCTCGCCAACGGAATCTTTTATTTCGGGGAGGGCATCCAAAACCGGAAGGTAAGGTGATTTTCCTTCTTTCAATGCGGTTCTGACTGCAGCCTCTCCCAGTCTTTTCGCCTGTTGATAATCTTCTGACATTTAATAACCTCTTTAATTCTTAAAGCTGTGAATCGGCGCGGGAATTCTTCCGCCGCGGTTTACAAACGATTCGCATCCGAAACGATTAACGGGCATAATCGGTGCATGTCCCAAAAGTCCGCCGAATTCAACGGTTTCGCCGACACCTTTTCCGATGACGGGAATAATACGAACCGCCGTGGTTTTCTGATTGACCATACCGATTGCAAGTTCGTCCGCGATAATACCGGAAATCGAGGTGTTCGGGGTATCGCCCGGAATTGCGATCATATCAAGACCTACGGAACATACACACGTCATCGCTTCGAGCTTTTCAATCGTAAGGGCACCCGCTTCCACGGCATTGATCATACCCTGATCCTCGGATACCGGAATGAACGCACCGCTCAATCCTCCGACATAGGAAGATGCCATTACGCCGCCCTTCTTTACCTGATCGTTTAACAGTGCAAGTGCTGCGGTGGTACCCGGTGCACCCGCATACTCGAGACCGATTTCACAAAGGATATCCGCAACGGAATCGCCGATTGCAGGTGTCGGAGCAAGGGACAAATCAATAATACCGAACGGAACGCCGAGGCGCTGTGATGCTTCTTTTGCAACCAGCTGTCCGACACGCGTTACTTTAAATGCGGTCTTTTTAATGGTTTCGCAAAGCACTTCGAAATTCTCTCCGCGCACTTTTTCCAAAGCGGTCTTTACAACACCGGGTCCGGAAACACCGACATGAACGACACAGTCGCCCTCGGTAACACCATGGAATGCGCCCGCCATAAACGGATTGTCATCCGGCGCATTGCAGAATACCACAAGTTTTGCACATCCTAAGGAATCCTGATCTTTTGTAAGTTCTGCGGTTTCTTTGATAATATCTCCCATCAGACGTACCGCATCCATGTTGATGCCTGTCTTTGTGGAGCCCAAATTGATGGAGGAACATACACGGTCCGTCGTGGAAAGTGCCAACGGAATGGAGCGCATCAAAAGCTCGTCCGAAGGAGTACTTCCTTTGCTGACCAGTGCGGAATATCCGCCGATAAAATTCACGCCGACTTCTTTTGCCACGTCATCGAGAGTCTTTGCAATCTGTGCATAGTCTTCCGGTGTTTTGCAGCATGCGGAACCCACAATTGCAATCGGGGTTACCGAGATTCGCTTGTTTACAATCGGAATGCCAAACTCGCGCTCGATATCTTTTCCGGTTTTTACAAGGTTCTTTGCCTTGTCATAGATTTTATCATGGATCTTTTTTCTGCATTCTTCCAGGGATGCATCCATACAGTCCAGAAGCGAAATACCCATCGTAATCGTACGTACGTCAAGGTTTTCCTTCTGAATCATTTCATTTGTTTCTATTACTTCACGTCTGGTAATCACAGCACGTTCCTGCCTTTCTTAGCTATTTAAATTCTGTGCATGGAATCAAAAATCTCCTCGCGCTGCAAACGGATTACAACGCCGATCTCTTCACCGATCTGTGCAAGTTCGGAAGAAATCTCCTCAAATGCCTTCGGAGACTCATTCATATCCACTACCATCATCATGTTAAAATATCCGTGCACGATGGTCTGCGAAATGTCTTCGATATTGATTTTATTGTTTGCAAGATAGGTACAAACCTTTGCAATAATGCCGACTCCGTCCTTGCCGACAACCGTGATAATCGTCTTTTTCATGATTTTCGATCTCCTTTATGTGTTTTGCCCTGTTATTTATTTAACAAACAGTATTATATACGATACAAATAGTATATGCAAATAAAAGTATATCGCAGCCGCAACTGCTGTGCAACATTTTAAGGCTGCCGGAATTCGCATTTCGGACATACCGCAGGCTGACTGCACAAGAGAAGGACCTGCAGTAAACAACAGGTCCCTTCCTCCTTCAACGATTCGGTTTCCACGAAACCAAATCTCACTGTTCGGTTTTTAAAATCGATCTATAAGCAAAAATCGCACTGCCCTTGTCCGGCAATGCGACGAAAGTTCTGCAACTGGCTGCCATTTTACAGGCCCTTTTAGTTTTGCGTCACAGCCTTTCGACTGCTTTGCCTAGTGTTTATTCGATTTATTATCTTTATTATAGCATTTGATACAGAAATGTCAATATCCAAAACACAACTTATGGTGTCTGCGCGGAAGCAGCCACACAATATCTCTGTGAATTAATACTTGCCTTTTACGATTCTCTCGGTCTGGACTTTCGGTTGTTTAAAAATGCCGCGTAATCCGCATACTGCACTTCGTTCTCCGCACAGAACTCTTTAAAATACTCCGGCGTATTATTGTAAAGTGCCGCCCTGGCATGATGTTTTCTGCCCTCACAATCCGCCTGCACAAAATCAAGCTGCGAAGCAAAACTTCCGTTCAGCTTGTATAAAACCTCGGAATACTGCTTCAAAAGATCCTCGTAATTCATCTTCTCGCTCTTTTTGCGGATCCGCACTTTCGATTTCGATTTTTTCATGACAATCATCGAAACAATCAGGTAGATGATCGGAACCAGCACATAAAAGATATAATACTCCACAAAGTAAAATACAATCACGAAAATCTGTCCGCCCGTATACTTGTAAGTCATGACCCCCACAAGGAAAGCTGCAAGGGTAAGCACTCCCCATGCAACATTGTAAATCAGGTCCGGAATCAGATAATACGAAAAAATGAGTGCCGTTCCGACAATGGTTGCCGGCATTACAAGCAGATATCCGAATACAAGTACCAGAATTGCCGCATCATCAAAGCCGTAACCCGAGTATCCGCCCGAAGTAAGAACCCAGAGCAGGAAAATGAAAAATGTAAGAACGCTCAAAACCGAGCCCGCAATACGCGGCAGAATCCCGAAAAACATAACCGGTTTAAAATGCTTTTTGACGCTGGAGTTTAAGATTTCTTCCATATCCTCTTCGAGATAAAATTTATCGTCGAAAAGCGCCCTGTCCGCCCAGCCGTCCTGAAAGGATTTGGCAATTTCCATTTTTCTGGCATCACATTCCTGCTGAAGCTGCAGATTATAAAGACAGGTCTGGTAAATATACTCGTACTCTTCTCTCTGCGCATCGGACGCAAAAATCAGAACCTGTGAGAATTCAGGTTCCAGTGCCAGATCCGCCTGCCAGTTAATAATCGTCTCCGGAGCAGCACCCAGATGTTGAATCATCTGCTTCCATAAATCGGCGGCTTTTTGATTGTAACCCGGTTTTAAATCCATAAATCCCTCTTTTACACAAGTATCAGTTTCACACAATACGGATATCCATCAGCGAACACATATTGCCGGTCAGTGCAAGATATACATGTTCGGTGTTCTTCGGAACAATCGTTGTGCTCTCAATATTGATTCCCGCATTCTCGGTTCGCATAACGATTTTATTCCTTCTTCGTCTGATATCGATTTCGTAATCCAGTCCCTTTTTATTCTGATCCTTCCATGCATCCCAGCCCGCAAAATCATCGCTTCGGTGCACGGTAAGTTTATTCGGAGATGTTCCGTCAAGGGTTGCTTTCTCGTTGGTTGCGTCTTCACCGTCCATACGGATGCAGGCAAATTCCACGTAGTTCTTCCCTTCCGCCGTTCCGTCATCGGATGAAAACAGTACGATGTGCGCACAGTGTACCACAAGATTCGCGGCAGGCATACTCTGCGTATGGAAGAACAAACGCATGCCGTCTTCCACCAAAACTCCTTTCGTATGTTTCTCGCGGTAGCCGTCGATTGAAATATTGGGAATATCACCCTCTTTGCGGTTCACAAATGTGATTTCCGGAGCAATTCTCGGGATATACTCTTCCGGTGTTTCCGCTTCCGCTTCGTTTACCGTGATTTCTTTTACGGTACAATGTTCGCCTGCAAGTCCGAGATATACAAACCTTCCGGAATCCGGGAGTGCAATAATTGCATCCACGGTCTGAAAAACACTGTGAATCGTAATCCTTGCATGGTCTTTGATTTTAACCGCTTCGATCTCGTAGATTACGGATGCGTAACCGTCAAGCCCGTCCGGCTTCTTTTTCTCCGTCACTTCGGTCTTAATGTCTCTTGCCGCCGTACAGATGCTGTGTCCGTCAAACCACAGTTCTCCGAACTCCAGATAATTCAGGTTCTTTATGGTTCTCTCGTTTCTGTGAACGCAACGGTCAAAAGAGTCAAACAATATGAATGCCGGCTGCGAGTTCTTTGCCGTAAAACCTTCGTCCGGCTGATACTCAAAGTGAATCTTAAGCATCTTCGACGATAACTGAACTCCGTCGGAAACCGTTTCTTTATAGGTGCCGAAATGCATACGGTTTACATGGTTTAAATCAAACTGTTCCTCATCTTCCACCTTACCCTCATCGGAAGCACGCATGGTATACTCGGTATCCTCGTCAATATAATCCACCATGATTCCGACAATCTTCGGGTCATATTCGTCTCCGGATTTGTTCAGAAGAATTTCGCGGACCTTCCCCTGCGCAAAAGGTTCCCGGTCTTCATTATGCGATGTCATTTCATCATATGCATTGGCAACCGCTGTGATTCTTCCGATTAACGGAATCTCCTCACCTTTCAGTCCGTCTTCGTTTCCTTTTCCGTCAAACCGGTCCCGGTGATACAATGCGGCAAGCTTTAAGAACGGCAGATCCTCAACCTTCTCCAGAGAGATTCCGGCTTTGTATGTTTCATGAAGAAGCGCGGAATAATACACTTCATAGCTTTCTTTTTCATCCATTCCGAGTTTTCTGGCAATCTTTCTTGAATAAATCGCCACACGTTCGGAATGTCCTCTGGAATACGGATTCTTCGAATCGATGGAATCCGCAATGGCCTTACAGGTCTGCCCGAAGGATTTGATGACCGAATCGTTGATGCTCTGTGCTTTTTGAAGACGTTCTTCCTGTGCTTTTTCAATCTTGGTGTTCATCTCCATGATTGCGAATACATACAGGACGATTCCCATGCCGACGATTGACATATTCGTAAGCGATACTCCGTAGAATTTTGCCTGAATCAAAGATGCAATCATCGGAACCACGGTAAACAAAAGCAGCGGAAGCCCGATATATGCACTCAGCTTCTTAATATACTGGATGATGACCGACATCATAATGATAAGACACACAAACGGAATCAGATAACAAACGTAAAATCCCGGTCCTCTCTGATATGCATTGTTCTCATCGAAGGTATAGTAAAGTCCCGTAAACTGGGAAATAATGACTAAAAGCCATCCGATGACACATATGATATCGACGATTCTTAATCGAAGCGGTGTTTTCTCAAGTCCGAGTTCATTCCTGCAAAGGTCCGTCAGGTATTGATTAAAGGAATGTACTACAGAAGTAGTCATAAAAAACACGAGAAAATTCGATATTCTCACCATCCAGAATCCGGCCGTACTTGAATCTCCGTGATAGATATAGGCCAAGCGGTCCGAGAACAAAAGAATCGCCGAGCAGAACTCCAGATTTGTAATCGCCAGTTTTCGCTTAAGCGGCAGCGATTTCGTAATCAGGGTAAAGAAACCCACCACGAAACAGATACTGGATAATCCGAGCATAATATTCAGTTGGTGCGCCTGAATCAGTTCGTACATTAACGTTTTTCCTCTAATTCGATTCTCATCATAATATTGTCGGGAAGATGTTTCATGATAATATCTTCCGCAACCGTAATATCAACCGGTTTGTTCAGATAGCCGTTGAATCCTTTGGAACGGAACAACTCTTCGCCTCCGACAACGGAACTGCCGACCAGCGCATAAACCGGAAGGTTCGGATGGGTTTCGCGTATCCGTTTCAATGTTTCCGGACCGTCCATTCCCGGCATGACATAGTCTAAGAATACGAGGTTAAAATCGCTTCTCGAAATCTTTTCCAAAGCTTCCTCTCCGCTTGCTGCAGTCGATACAAAGAGTTTGTTCGGTTTCAGAAGTCCCTTCATGTTTTCGAGATTGACCGGATTGTCATCCACCACAAGCACATCCGCATCCGGAGCTATGAATTTCGGCTGATGACTGGATTTGCTGCTGTCAAGTCGCGCTTCGTTGAATTCTCCGATTGCAACGCCGTCGGAAACTTTCTGCTTACAGGTCAGAATAAACTCGCTACCTTCTCCGTAAACGCTTTCACACCAGAGTTTTCCGCCCATCAGTTCGGCAAACTGTCTCGAAATATCCATACCGAGTCCGACGCCGCGAATATATTCATTCGCGCCTTCGTCCATTTTTTCATGGGCAAAGAACAGTTTATCAAGAATATCTTCCTTAATTCCGATACCGGTATCTTTTACGGAAAACCGAAGCGTAACTCCGACATCGGAGCGTTCGGTAACCTTTACGCTTAAGGTAAAGCCACCCTCATCGGTATATTTTACGGCGTTCGAAAGAATATTTAAAAGAATCTGTTTGATTTTTCCACCGTCGCCGTACAGCTTTTTGGGAAGCGTTTCATCGATACTCAGTTTAAAGAAAAGCTTCTTTTCTTCCGCCTTCGGACGAATCTCGGAAATAATAATGCCGAGGATTTTTTCCGGCTCGTATTCCGTTTCGATTAACTGCATCTTACCGGATTCGATTCTGGAAATATCGATTAAGTCATTGATCTGATTCATCAGGGATTCAGAAGCACGGCGGATATCCTTCGCATAATTTGTTACGGGTTCCAAATACTCTACCGGAACATCCTTTGCATTCTCACGAAGAATCATTTCATCCTTGCCCATAATCGTATTAATGGGAGTTAAGAGTTCATGACTCATGTTGGCTAAGAACATGGATTTCGCAGAATTAGCCTTTTCCGCTTCGAATCTTGCATCACGTATTTCCTGATACTGTTTGCGGATGACGGTACCGGTCAGGATTCTCCATACCGCGATACCGATTGCTGCAAGCGCGAGAAGCATCAGAATCAGGCGGACAGACGTCAGTTCGAAGAACCCCGCTTTCTTGTTTAAGATAAAAGATTTATCCGTCAGCACGCTCGTTCCGCTATCGTCCAGAACCTGAATGTGCAGTTTGTGCGAGCCGTATTTTAAGTTCGTGTATTCAAGCGGTGTCAGTTTGCTTTGCTCGACGGTAATTCCGCCCTCCCGGTCATCGTCAAGGTATACGCGCACAAGCGGATCGGACACGGTATAGTCCAGAATTGCGGGCATAATCTGAATACGTCTGCTGTTTTTCGGAAGCGCGTAAGTTCCGTGTTTCGGGAAGATTTCTTCTCCGTCACAGGTCACCGAACGAAGTCCCACCAGGGATCTTCTGGAAAAATCGTAAAACGCTCCGGCATTCACGGCGGAAACGCCGCTTCCTCCGGCCACATACAGAATACCGTTGTCCGCAAGATTACTGTAACAATGCGAGATCGGAATACTGGTCAGACCGTTTGATGTATCGTAAAGCTTGTATACTTCTATGGAATCATTTAAAACATCCTGCTCATTGATTGCATAGATTCCCTGTGAGCAGAGGAACCATAATGTATTCTTTCCGGCATGAAAAACGTCAAAATTGTTATTGTAAGGGAACGAGGTAACCGGATGGATTTCTCCGTCCTTTATGTATTCCACGGTACTCGAAGTAATGACCCAGATGAGATTCAATGCATCATCTTTTTTAATCCGCATGATGACATCGCTTCCGAGTCCCTCTTCCATTCCGATTCTCTGAACGGAATCTCCTTTAATGACATAGATACCGTCCCCGTCGGTTCCCGCGTAGATTTCCCCGTCATTTCCCTCACAAACGGTCAGGATTACGGTATTCTTAAGACCATCCGCAGTCGTATAGGTACGGCTGACTTTCATGTCTTTTAAAACAGCCACGCCGGAATTGGTGCCGACTGCCAGAGTGCCGTCCTGCATTTCGTATGTGCATCGGATTTCATTTCCCGGCATGCCGTCTTCGACCTTGTAATCCGTCAGATTTCCGGATTTGTTTAAGCATACCAGTCCGTGCTTTCCGGAAAACTCGGAAAACCATGTATTGCCTTTCGAATCGTTCATTATGCAGCGAACACGTGAACCCCGGAAATAATCGGAGACAAAATTGCTCTTCTCGGCATAATACGTATCAATGATGCAAATTCCGTTATCCGTTCCGACATAGAGATCTCCGCCCCTTAAACAGGTAGCGTTGACCGGCTCAGGGTCAATTTGGGCTGCGCCCGTGATATCAAGGAAATTGTCCGCAACGATTTTCATCACACCGTATTTGGAGGATGCATACCACATATTCCCCTGATAATCCGAAGTCATCATTTCGAAAGCATCCTTCATCGGAAGGCTTTCCAGGGGAACAAAGAGATCTTTATCATTCACATATCCGGCAACGTGCGTACTGGAAACCCAGAGACGGTTGCAGGCATAGTGAAGCCAGTGAACATTTTCCGCGAAGTTTACATTAATTCGTTTCATTTCGGAAGCCTGATCGCCGAACAAACCGTGATAAACCCATTTGCCGCTTGTTCCGAAATACAGTTTTCCGGGTTCTTCCGGATCCGCAAGGATGGTTGTGATTTTATCCATTCCCAGTTCGGAGCTTGTATACAATTCGCGAATTCCGGATGTTGAAACAAGGAATACGCATCCGCTTGCGGTCTGGCCGTAGATGTTTCCTGACGCATCGGATTCCAGTTTCAGTACTCTTTCGTTGTTGATTCTGTCATCCCGGATCGGGCGAACCGTCATGGAAGTGTCCACATAGCAGATTCCCGCCGTTGTTCCTACAAACACGTTTCCGGCATTATCTTCCGCAAAGGTACGGACCGAGTTTGAAGGTAGTCCATCCTCCTTTGTAAAATGGTACCTCTCCTGTCCGTCCAGAACCACGATTCCGCTGTCATTCGTTGCAACCCAGATTCTGCGAGCCTTATCCTCGAAAAGACCGCGTCCGCTGTTTAATCCGTCCGTAACGGGAAGTCTTTCGAAACGGACACCGTCGTATTTTATGATTCCGCTGTAGCCGCCGATCCAGATATATCCGTCGCTTGCGGCCAGAATGCAGTTTGCTTCGGATGTCGGCATTCCGTTTGTGGCATCATATAGTTTCGGCATGTAATATACGCCCGGAATCTGCCCGGTAATTGCATAACCGCCGCCGACCGGATTCGATTCTTCTTTGTTGTGGGTATGTTCGTCATTCGTACCGGATGCTTTGACACACAAAAAGCTTCCTGCCAATAAAATGACAAGAACAAAGAATGCGGTTAAGCTTTTCCATGCTTTTTGTTTCATTTGGTCTCCTGATATTTTGAAAGCACTTTCTTTACTTCCGGAAGCGATTCGACAAATACTTCCACGCATTTCGGATCGAACTGGGTTCCGGAACCCTCTTCGATAATCCGGATTGCCTCTTCGAGCGGGAATGCCGGCTTGTAGATACGCGGAGATGCCAGAGCATCAAATACATCGGCAACCGCCATAACACGTGCGGAAAGAGGAATTACCTCGCCGTGAAGACCTTCCGGATACCCTTTCCCGTCCCATCTT
>JAEEGL011924342.1_pt1 | contig 17660 bp, 16 predicted proteins | sample 9134231 | NCBI WGS metagenome assembly JAEEGL01 (sample SAMN16246548, study PRJNA631951) | gut metagenome | biome: gut microbiome; feature: rumen; material: fiber-attached | host: Bos | place: Iran: Karaj | collected 2018-10 | reverse complement strand
CCCCTCTGCATGCATCTTACGTATGTTTTCAGCTTCTTTACTATGGTATATTTCCTTTAAAGAATTCTTTGTAAGATAACCTATTATTCCACCATCATTCAGCCAACTGCACTGACGAACGGCCCCGTCTTCGTTTGTAATTTGTACAAAATTTATGGATCTTTTACATAATCTCATCAGATAATTATATTCCCTTTTTCCTTCTTGTTATTCCACCATCAACTCTAAACACCTGTCCGGAAATATATGAAGAATCATCCGACAATAAGAAAAGCGCCATATTTGCTATATCCGTAGGATATCCTATTTCTTTTAATGCACTTGCCTCTATTTCTTCATTCAAAATATATTCGTGCATATTTGCCTCAAGCATAGGAGTTTTTACTACCCCTGGACAAATAACATTAGCACGTATCCCATAAGGCCCCATCTCCTCTGAAATAGTCTTCGTTAAACTAATCAGTGCTGCTTTAGAAGATCCATATGCAGCCTTACCCGAATTACCATCTAATGCCGCAATAGAAGATATATTAACTATGCTGCCTTTTTTGTTTCTCACCATTAATTTAGAAATATATTGAGTAAATAAAAATGTACTGAAAAAATTGGTCTCATAAACCCGGCGTAACTCCTCCATGCTTGTCATTTGAAAAAGAGCTGTAAGTGTCGTTCCAGCATTGTTTACCAACCCGTCAATTTCAAGTTTTTCTCCTCGAATAATTTTAACTGCATCCTTCATAGCTTCACTATCAGTTAAATCAAAATATATCGGTATAACCCTAACATCGTTCTCTTTTGATAGTTTATCGCAGTATAAATTGTGATTCTCCGTCTCGGTTCTTGCGAGCGCAAAAACATTTGCTCCATTTTCGGCAAATGTCTCTACCATTTTGTAACCTATGCCTTTTGCTGTACCGCTAACTATAATTGTCTTTCCATCAAGCAGTTTTTTCATCATCTTGTTCCTCCGTCTATTCGGATAACTTGTCCTGTAATATGAGAAGATAATTCAGAAGCTAAGAATAAATAAAGATTAGCAACATCTGTTGTGTCGCCTAAGCGATGCAGATTAATCTTTTCTTTTCTATCCTCTATAATATCTTCAGATAATTTATCAGTCATTGGACTTTTTATTACTCCTGGAGCAACAGCATTTACGCGAATTCCGCTGTTTCCTAATTCAATGGCCATACACCTAATTGCACCAATTAAAGCGGCCTTTGATGAAGCATAACTTGTTTGCCCCACTATTCCATCTAGAGCAGCTGTACTCGATGTAAATACAATACTTCCTTTCGTCTTGTTACGTATCATCATTTTACTAATGTATTGGGAAAAAACTATCTGCGAGAAAAAATTAACCTGAAATGTTTCCATCATATCGGTCATCGATACCATCGAAAAATATGCATCTCTGTTAATCCCTGCAATATTTATCAATGCATGTATCTCCTTTTTTTCCTTCTGTATTTCTTTAACTGCTGCTTTAATTGCATCATTATCTGACATATCAAAATATATGGGGGTTATATCAACAGAATGTTTGCTTCTCAGCAGTTGACAATAATCCTCAAATTCTTGATTATTCTGATATGCACATGCATAAACATTATAATCATTTTCTGCAAATACCCTTAATGCTTCTTTGCCTATACCCTGTAAGCAACCCGTGATAACCGCCGTTCTTTCACCCATTTTCATCTCTCCTCAACATCATTTAAATACTCTTGTATCTTTTGTATTTCTTGAAACAATACGTGCAGGATTGCCAGCCACAGTGACATTGCTTTCGACATCTTTTAAAACAGCACTTCCCGCAGATACAATAACGTTTTCTCCAATAGATATTTTATCTCGAATGGAACAATTCATGCTGATATAGGTATTTTTTCCTACTACTGTTTCTCCACCTATAACCGAGAACGTAGATAATTGACAATGATTACCTATCTTGGCTCCATGTCCTATTGCCACATATGACTGAAGTGTTACATTATCCCCAACAATCGCTTCAGCTTGAATAATAGAACCTTTCTTTACGATAATACCATTCCCTAATTCTGCGAAATCACTCACCTGCGCATCAGGAGCAATGATATTGGTAAGGTTGTGCCCTTTCCTCTTTAGTGTTGTATATACATTTTCTTTGCTTTTGGGTTCACCCAAAGCAATAACATACTCCATCTCTTCAGATGAAAATTCCGCCTCCACGCTGCTCGTATGTAGAACACGAAGACCAAGAATTGTTCCCTCTTCTTGAACATCATCCTGAAAGATCACTTCATCCCACCTTTGATTATCATAATTTATAATCTTCGCAAGTTCAGCAACTTCTTTTCCCAGCCCTCCTGCTCCAAAAATCGTCAATATCATATTCCTTATTTCCGCTCCATATCAAATTCTTTGTTCATTTATTGATACATATTTGTCTGTTTGTGGGAATAGCATATAGAGTTGTTTCGGGTCCCCAGTTTGTGTACATTCTTATTATGTAACTATATGAATTATTTATGTTCTTTATGAAACTCGGAATTATCAAAACATCGGTACTCGTCATAACTATCTCTGAACTACACAAATCAAACAACGCCTCGCAATTCACATGCAATATTTCCGGCATTTAAGATTTGAGAGACATATTCCTGCACAGACGAAATCTTTGTTCTTGATAGCATTAATTCACCTATCTCTCTACGATAATCCTCATTGTTGTATAACTTTTCTAAATAAACTAGACAATCTTCGTAATCGCCATGAATAGCGTTATCTCTTCCTATACGATGAAGAATATCTGATGGATAGTCAGTTGTCACAATCGGAATACCTTCCAACATGGCTCGATATATCGTCCCTCCTGACCCCATGCGTATAGGGTTCCAATATACATCACAAATTCGGTAAAAGCTTCTCATATCCTTGATATATCCAACATCAATAATCCTCCCCTCAGAAAAGAGTTCTCCCGCGATGTCACTTATATATCGTCTTATACCACCGCCAATAATAACCCACACCGCATCATTGTGTTTTTTCAGAAATTTAGTTACTGTTAAAATGAACTCTAAGGAGAGCTCACTTTTTAATCTTGTACCTGCTGTCACTATGACAAAGGCATCTTCAGATATATTATAATCCTCTCGAGAATACTCAAAACTGGTTTCATCTATAATTTTGGATGTCAAAAAGCCTTCCATCATATATGCTCCATCTATAGAATGATAAACCTTATTAACATCTTTGCATATGTCCATATTTCTACATAAATAGACATCAAACGAAGCGCTAGAAGAGTACCCTCGCATAGGCATAGCCACTATAGGATAATACCTGTGTATCAAGGACGAAATATATGAATACTCACCACAAAAATCAAATACAACTGAAGGGTTGTATAAAAGCAATTCTTTCATTATTTCATCTATTCTTTCAAGCATATCATCTTTTTGTCCATAAAAGACCTCGACATTCTTGTCTAATACACCTTCATGGTATTTTTTGAACTTGTAGGCACATTGTTCATCTGCATGAATAGGTTTTAAAAAACAATCTCCATAACGGTACCTAAAAAGATTAATGGGAAATATTCTAACAATTTTACCCTGCTTAGACATTTCATTTGCATAAGGAATAATTAACTGATTATGCGACGAATTCTCGCCCGCTAGACTAACCGAAATAATAGCAACCTTATTCGATTTCTTGTTAAATGGTCTTTCATATTCAAGATGACTGGTAATACTCTGAATCAATCTGCGCTTATCTATGTAATACTTTTTATAAAGACAGTTTTCATTTTCCGATTCAATAACTGTTGCATCATATAATAGCCACATTTTCGTTTTAAAGGAACTTATCTTCGCAATTCCATCGACAAACTCCTTTAATAGCATATCATCCATAATTCCGCCAGAATGTAGGATTCGCAAAATAACATATCTATTATTTATATTTTCGTCTATTTTTAAATAACTAATTAATCTATCTTTATAGTTATTCAAAACATATCCAGGCATGTCTATACTAGATCGGATTTCATCGATAATATGCTCAAAAAAACCTATATCTCCATCCCCGTCAACCCAAAATGATCTCATACATTTTTCATAACTTTCTTTTGATTCGAGCATTTGATCAAGTGTATAATTGGCGCTTCTAATTGGCGTCCGTCTATCACACCCCACAATAATCTTATTATTGTCAACAGAATACTTTCTGACTAATTCTCTACGTATTGAATCTGTCAAAGATACAGATAGCACAGCAATAACAATATAATCGTATTCATACTGAGATATCTCGTCTGGGGATATCAAATTATACTTGAATTTATAACCTGCTTCTTTTACTTCATTAGAAGCTTGATCAGCCACCGCCAATACATTGCAATACTTTATTGCATTAACCTGGTTCCAAAAGCATTTCCCGACATTTCCTGATCCATATATTATTATTTTTGAATTACGCGGAACATTTTCATACGGAAAAATGTAATAATCATTTAATACCATCTGCTAGTCTCGACCTCCATCAACACTAATAATCTGTCCGGAAATATATGATGAGCTGTCAGAAGCTAAAAAGAGTACAACATCAGCTATCTCTTCTACCTTTGCAGGTCTTTTGATATTATTTTCAGACACATAATCCGAAATTGATTCTTCGGTTCTGCTTAATGAACCCATCTTTGTTTCAGTTAATCCTGGCGCAATTCCATTCACTCTTATGCCAAAAGATGCTAGTTCCTTCGCAGCTGCCTTTGTACCCCATATCAATGCAGCTTTGCTTGAGCCATAAGCATATACACCTGTTCGGCATTCAACTCCCGCTCGTGAAGCTATGTTTATAATTATTCCTGATTTCTGTCTGATCATTTTTCTGGAAATCATCTGCATAATACACGATGGAACAATAAAATTTATCTTCATAGCCATCTCCATCTCAGACGGAGACGTCATTCCAAGGGTTTTTGCAGAAGGAATTCCAGCGCAATTGACCAGAATATCTATATTGTCGGTAGATTTTATTATTTCCTTTATTGTTTTATTAACAGATGCTTCATCAAGCATTTCCATTTCATATATGTCTATAGAAACCTTCGCATCTTTAGAAATACCTTCCATTATTTGAATTATTTCATCATTCGAGTGGTGCAGTACGGCCTTTATATTTACTCCGTTATGTGAAAGTGTTTTTACTATAGCCAGCCCGATACCACTTCCCGCGCCGGTGATAACAGCAGTTTTTCCTTTTAACATACATCACCTCTATTCAATACTAATTGTTCTGGTTAATAAATATCTCAGATCATAGCCATCCCAAATAAGTGAAAAATCCATTGTTTTTCCAACAGGGACAATTCTGTCAATTCCAGATGGCCTCAAGTTCAGTATTTTTTCCACATTGCTCTTTTTATCTATATAGCTAAGAGTTTGAACTTTTTTGTTATTACAGATTTTTAACATATCGGAAATATCAATACATTCATATTCATAAAAAAGTCCTGAATGACACGCATAGTTTAGCAACACTTCAGAGATTTCAGGTACCTCTACTCTTGTAATCAGATTATCTTCTCCATTAACTATTTGGACCCCCTTAATTTCTGTTGCCGCTTGATATACCATATCTATCTTGTCTACAGCTTGTATAGCAGTAAATTCATACTCCCGAATCACTTTTTCATGCAACTCTTTCCAAAAAAGATTTTTTGCTTCTTTTATTCGATTTCCTTTCCATATAATCAACTTGGGACTGGTACAGGCATTCTGATCTGTAAGATAGGTATCATTATAAAAATCTTTTACTACATGATTCTTCTTTTCCAGGCCCAGATAATAATCGCTATCGATAATTGTTAGTGAGAATCTGTCCGCAAATGAGATCTCTCTGCTTCTTGGTGGTAAAGGTGATTGTCTTATTTCAGATATGGTTTTATCTCCCCCCCAAATAATTCTCGCGTCACACATATCCGAAAGAATATCATTTATTTCTTTATCATGACCATATTTTACGAGACATATATATGGTTTTATCCCAGGATGTTTATCAATAATTGCATTAATAGCCGAACAAATCATTTCTGTTTGTTGAAAATATTTTGAAGGGAGTCTTACAATATTTGCATTACCCAGCATCAATCCGGCACTCAATGAATAGGCAAAATTCACCGGAACATTAGATGGTGCAATATGAAACAATGTTCCTAATCCTAAATACCTCTTAGTCTCTTTGTCTTGCTTTATTTCAAAATATTCCTTTAATTGTATAACAGATGCTTTACGTATCCAAAATGCAAATGTCATCACATCAGGATATTTTCGAGATTCATGAGATTTAATAAGAAAGTCCGACAAATCATTTAGGAACTGACAAATACTATTGTCAAATGGAGTAAGTGCAGATGTATTATTCATACTACCTGCAACATCAGCATTTCCAACAACATAATCAATTCTATCCAATACTTCATTCCATTCCATATCTAAAAACCTGCCGCGTATGTATCACTACATCCTCTTATTTCTGCATTTTTAATTCTTCCCACAATCTTGAAGTATTTACCATATCGTCCACAGGGACAATCATCCTCGCCAAGGATAATTCCCTCATCTTCAGTAAGAAGAGAATGGCCCGGATATGATTCCGGTATCACAGACACCACCTGTATGATACCTTTTTCTCCTATATCACATTTTTTAAAATCTATTGCTCTTCTTGTTATTACATCCGAGAATACACTTGCATGTAAGTGCCCATACTCACACTCCATATAGATACAACCGGTTTGTTCCACCATCCCATAATAATCATATATATCCTTTATTCCACATATTTCACGAATACATTCCTTAAAAACTTCTCTTTCAACCTTTTCAGACTCCAGTTTCTTCCATCCGCCTCCATGAATCATCACAGAATTTGACAGATCAATACATATTCCTTTTTCTTTTCTCAGTCGAACCAATTCTTTGTAAAAGTGTTGCCATATCATAAAGGTAAACCCAAATATAAGAATTCTTTCATTCTTATATTTTTCTACAAATTCGATCAGTTCTTCCAAATTAAGATCCATTTCATCATTAAGGGCATATATCTTTTTTGCTCCAAATATTGAAAATCCTAAAATACCTGCTCCACGAGCAGAAAACTTTTTTCGATCTTTAACAACAGAGGGACAATCGCATATAATCATTGGCATTCTACCACTGCCGGTAAAATCTGATACTATCTTTACCATAGCTTTTTGCTGGTTAGAAGCTGTTTCTCTATTCAGAAATATTTTTGAAACACTTTGGCCCGATGTGCCAGAAGAAGTCATGGTCTTAATAACATCACCATCTTCTATGCTTTTCAATTCCATCTCTTTAAAAAGTCTTACCGGGAGAAATGGAAGTTCATCATAGTGATCTATTCTTCGATGATGATAATTCATAGCATGCAGAATATTCCCATATTGAAAACACTTTTCTGCATGCAGAGAGGTCAATTCAACCAGTCTTCTTGTAAGAAGCCTACCCTTTTCTTCTTTATTAAGACCATATACCGGATAATTAGCGATTTCTTCAAAAGTCATAGTATTTTTCTAATTCTTTGTATAAAGTTTTACCTGCATCATTCTTAGGGATTTCCGGAATAACAACGGCCTTAAATGCAGCAGGATTAAGTTTAGTTAAATCTACAGCATAGTTTCGGGCAGCATCTTTGATCAATTTGTCTATTACAAATATCATCATATGATCATCAATGCCCGCTACTGCGCATTCAGATTGAAACTCACCTTTAATGCTTCGTTCCATTTCATCAAGATTAACTCTATTTCCATATATTTTGAGAAATCTTTTCTTTCTCCCAACAATATAGTAATATCCCTCCGAATCAAACTTGGCCATATCACCTGTTTCTAATAAGCCATTTCTTTCGTCAGCTAGTATAAGATCCTCTCCTTTTTCCGCATATCCCAGAGTAACATTTGCCCCTCTATACACTAGTTCACCAACAACGTCCGGATCTGAAATAACATTCCCTTCTTCATCTATTAAGCTAAATGTACCTCCGGGTATAGCTATTCCCATAGAACCTTTCTTTTTCACCGCATCCTCATATGGTAAATAGCCCATACGAGCTGTGGCTTCACACTGCCCATACATTATAAAAAACTTAATTCCGTTTTCTTTTGCAAATATAGCAAATTTCTCGTGAAGTTCGGGAAGTAACTTACCCCCCGCCTGGGTCATAGACCTCAAACTAGGGAGCTTCATATTGAAAAAACGTAGTTTATTTAGCATTTCATATGTATATGGTACGCCGCCAAAAGAAGTAGCTTCTTTATCTTTAAAAAACGTCCAAAACTCTTTTTGCATCAGACCTCTTTCAGTTAGTAAAATGGTTGCACCTACCATAAGATGACTATTAATAATTGAAAGACCATATGTATAGTTCATAGGAAGGGTTGTAATAGGTCTTTCTGTATTATCTAACTCAAGATAAGATACTATTGATTCAGCATTTGCACGAATATTCTCATAGCTTTGGCGAACAAATTTCGGGCTTCCTGTAGATCCTGATGTGGTTAGGAGAAGAGCCAATTCCTTGTACATAGGAAAGTCTCCTCCGCAGTTTGTTTTTATCAAACTATAACCTAATATTTCATATTCTTTATTAGTATCTGCAAATCGCCCAATAGTATCTGACGGTGCCCATATATATGCGGGCTTATATATATGGATAAGATCAAGCACCAGATTATCATGGAGTTCTGCACTAAGCATTACCGGGACAATGCGTCCATTAAGAAAACTCACATATCCAGCCAAACATCCGGCAGTGTTTCTGCACATAACAAATACCAGTTTACGCCCGTCAATATGGGAAGTAATACTGTCAGAAATCTCTTTCAGCTGTCCATATGTTAGTTCTGTTCCATTATCTTCTATCAGTGCTACTGAATCTTTATACTCTTCCAGATTCCACATATTATCAGAATTCAACCTCATAGTTTGCTGACAGTATTTCTTTTCCTTTCTCATAGGAATTAAAATCAAGGATATCATCTGCATCCATCATGATATCAAATTCCTCTTCCAATGTAGCTATCAGGCTCATGTGTCCTACCGAATCCCAAGTATCGATGTCCTGATATTTGAGACCTGCAAGTTTTCCTTCGTCGATTTCCAGAGCTTCACAAAATGCCTTATTGTACTTTTCTAAATTTGTCATATTTACCTCCTGTTGTTTAATCTATATCTTCTTGTTTTATTAAGTATCCTTTCGGATAATCTTTTGTTATTTTATGACCAATCAATTCTGTTAGTTTTGTTGGTGGTATCCCATTTCCTGGTCTTTTTGCCTCCAAGTCTGCTTCTGTTAGGATATCTCCCCTTTTTAGCTCCCTGGCAGTTACTAAGCTCCTTCTCATTTTTGAGGCCTGGTTTAGTTCAATTTCAGATAGAATTCTTTCGCTACTCCCCATTGCTGATGAAACATTATGACAGGCTGTAACCAATTTTTTCATTTCCTCCGGTTCAGTAGCCATACTGTTATCCATCCCGTTTTTTGTGTTATCCAGAGTAAAATGCTTTTCAATGACTTTGGCGCCTAATGCAACAGCAGCCGCTGCAACTTCACATCCAATTGTATGGTCTGAATAGCCTACATCATATTTTGGAAATGCTTCCTTCAGCATCGTAATATTTCTCAGATTGATCTCTTCTGCTTTAGCAGGATAATTTGATACACAATGAAGAATACATATTTCCTTATTTCCCGTATTCTCTATAGCAAGAACAGCATCTTTTATTTCTTCCAATGTAGACATCCCTGTTGAAAGAATTATAGGTTTTCCTTTAGCTCCAATATACTCAAGAAATTTCAAATTATTAATTTCCATAGAGGAAATCTTTATAAAAGGAGCCTCTATTGTATCTGCCAAATAATCTACTTCTTCTTTCGAGTATGGCGTAGATGAAAAATCTATTCCAACGGCTTTAGCATAATCCGAAAGTTCCTTCAACTCTTCTGTGCTAAGTGATACTTTCTTCACTATTCTCTCTGAAATCGGATTGTTCTTATAATACTCTTCTGAATACAAGGTGTCGGATGTCCAGGATTGAAATTTCACGCAGTCACATCCACACTCCACAGCAGCATCAATCATTCTTTTTGCTGTTTCAATATTTCCATTATGACTTGAATTCATTTCAGCAATTATATATGGATTATTTGATCTCACCATGTAACTCACATTCCTTCACTTCTTTTATTCTATTGTTTTCATCAACAAAAACAACTTTAGGCTTATAATCAGAGCACTTATTCTCATCAATCATTGCAAAACTCATTATGATAACATGATCCCCAGGCATTACGCATCTGGCAGCTGCTCCATTCATACATATTATATTGCTACCTCTTTCTCCTTCTATAGCATAAGTTTCTATACGGTTCCCATTCTCAACATCAACAACCAATACCTTTTCATATTCTCTTATTCCTGATGCATTCATAAGTTCTATATCAATTGTAATAGAACCAACATAATTAAGATCTGCTTGAGTAACAACAGCTCTATGGATTTTACTTTTTAACATATTTAAGTACATTTGTCTCTCCATCCGATTACCAATATTTACCTATTTCGTAATCTAATTCACATGTGTCAAATGGTCTTAGTCCAGCATCTGGTGTCAAAGTTAGTTCACTAACAACCAATTGTTCCGGTGTTTCCATAAAATCTACTCGTACAAATTCGAATGGTTCAGATAGTATTTCTGCAAGATGAATCATTTCTTTAAACCTTGTTGTACTACGAAATTCTTTCAGTGGAGGATATTTGTTCATTCTCGCTTCAAAAGGTTCACCATTCATTTTAAAATATGTGATCTTTGTTTTATCACTTTTTTTGCTTAAATCCGTTTTTGAAATATAATAAAACTTTGCCTCACCATGAAACATCCAAATCTTATAGTTCAATAAATCGCCTTCGTTTATTTCTATATTTTTTTCAGCCAAAATACGTTGTGGAACATGTCTAAAAACTCCATTAAATCCGGCGTAATAAACGGAATTTGTTTTCATAATCCATTTTCTAGCCGTTTTCGTGGCTTTTTCTCTAGTTTCTTTGTCATTCTTATATATTACAAAAATGCTATTGGAATCCCCACCATTTGTTGCTTTTAATATGGTATTATCAGAAAGCTTATCCCATTCAATATCTTTCGGGTCATCCCATACCCCAAGTGCTGGAACAATATATTTTTCCCCTATCTTTTCTGTAACATATTTTTTCAATTCATACTTGTCAGTTACTGTGGCAAATAGAGGATTATCTGCCTCCCTGATCTGCATTACTAAATTTTTTTCATTAAATGATTGGGGGTTTTCCAAATCAGGAATATAATCGTTTTTAAATTCTGTACAAAAACGAAATTTAATCTGATCTTCAATCAGTTCTCTTCTCAGTTCTGAGTCCGACAATTCATCGATCAAAACATCAACCATGTTATTACAATGTAATATATACTTGTAATAATATGATCCTCTTTCCTTTAGATATTTTAACTGTTGCTTAGCCTCATTTAATTGATTTTCTAACGCTGTGATTCTTCTATTATAGATTTGTTCTTTTATCTTTTTTCTACGGCAAATCCTTAAATAACTATTCTGTATTTCAGGATGTTCAGAAAGATATGCAACTCCATTTTTTACTTCTTCTCTGTTAAACTCCATTTCTGATAGGATAAAAATGTTTTTAAATCCTTGAAGCACTAACGAATTATATATCTCTCTAGCTGGTTTTACCGGAGTAACTAAGATGGGGGATGACTTATCCTCATCTTTTAGTTTGCTAATAGGATATGCATCAAATAAACCTCTTCTACCTACCTTACTGTCCGGTATCTCTATATCAACCACGTATTTTATCGGAATGTCTTCATACGAATTAATAAAATATTCAAACATCACTCCTGCTCCGTATAAGACTATTCCTTCACATTTTTCAGCAAGAGTTTTCATTTTTTCAAACTCAAGGTTTTCTTTACTTGAGATTAATTCTGTATTTGACGTATCATAGCCTTTTAGCAAAGCATAATATAGGGAAAGATCATCTTCATCCATATACATATCTAATACCTCAACTATCAATTTTTATAAATGCTTCTAAATCATATATCTTATTCTCTTTTAATACATCCTCTCCAACTCCAAAAGCATTTGCTCCATAAACTGTCGATGAAATTTGCTTTCTAATTTCAGAATTTAAAAAGATATATTCTTGTTTCTTTGTCCCCAAAGTTTTATCTATCTGATATAGTTTCCTATTCATTCTGCAGAAGAATAAAACTCTTTTTTCATCTGAATATGCATAAGAATATTTAAACTTTACCTCTTCTAATTTGTCACTACAAAAAGAATGATCAGCAAATGAGTTTATCTCTTCTCTGTTATGCAAGTATCCATTTTCTCCCTGTGAGATACAGATATTATGATCAGCATTATCCGCTAATGCATACACTTTCTTGTTGCACTCATATGTAGCAAAGTATTGTGCCGAACCTTCTACTTTTTCACCTATTTCATTTAGAGTTTTGTTTTTTATGTTCCAAACAGCAAATCTATTGTTTCTTCCCGGAATTAGGTATATATCATCATTCATTTTATAAAGATTATTATATGACCCTTCTGATTCACCTAAAGGAACAAATTCATACTCCATAGTGTCCATGTTAAAAATCACTAGAACATTGGCTTCCGCACCAATGAAGTAACATAAGTTCTCCTCTATTATCAAGGATCTTGATATATAAAAACCTATATCCTTATTCTTTATGCTGTCCAATTCATTATGCATTTTTTCAAAATATGATACTTCATCTGTATCTGTATTTATAATCAGGGTACATGGGGTTTTATCCCCAAACATAAATATCATGTTCCCATATACAGCCGCACATGAATATCTATTGTTTTTCACTCCATAATCTTCGACTTTTAATTTTTTTATTTCTTTAGTATTGATATCATATATAGCTATCTCTGATGCTGTATAAGGAACTAAATATACTTTATTATTACACCTAACACAGTTTCTATATAAGGCCTGTTTAAAGATAGGCTCTCCCGGTATACGTCCCTTCCAAGATAATTCTCCAGTATTCAAATCATAACTAAACAGGCTATTTAGCTTTAATGGACAAAACCACAACTTTTCTTCTTGGTCAACATATCCTCCGATTATTTCAAGATATTGTATATACTCTCTCATCTATTTGTTTTCTACGATTAACCTTTCTTCTAGCTATCAATTAGATATTTTAATTTTCATATTTCTTTCGCAATTATATCCACTATTTCATCCGATAACCCTTCATATATTGGTAATGATAGTACCTGATAGGACAAACTCCTGGCATTAGGAATACTAATTTCCTTGTATTTATTCTTAAAACATGCCTGATCCGAGGTCACAGGATAAAAATATTTTCTGGAATATATGTTTTTTTCCTTTAGTTTCATATATACTTCATCACGACTTGACTTATAGTTATCTTTTATGAGTATAGGAAAATATGCATAATTCTTTGTTGCTTCTGAATCTCCTTCAAAAAATCCTATTCCCTCCCGGTTATATAGTAATTCCATATAACGCTCATATACTCTTTTCCTTGATTTAATTGCCGATTCCACATGTTTCAGATTACACAGGCCCATTACTGCACATAATTCATTCATTTTTGCATTTGCACCTACATCTGATACAAGTTCTTCGCCGCGAATTCCGAAGTTTTTAAGGTTATACAGTTTCTCATAAATCTTATGATCAGAGAATGTTACAGCTCCACCTTCTATAGTGTTAAACACCTTGGTTGCATGAAAACTGAATATAGATGCATCTCCAAATGATCCTATTCCTTTCCCTTTATATTTAACACTAAATGCGTGTGCTGCATCGTATATTACTTTTAGATTATACTTATCAGCTATATGCTGTATTGCTTCTATGTTACAGATATTTCCATATACATGAACCGGTACTATGGCTACTGTTTTTTCAGTTATTAACTCCTCTATCTTTGTTTCATCTATAGTTCCATCTTTAAGCTTCACATCACAAAAAACCGGTATCATCCGATTCCTGACAATGGCATGTGTAGTTGAAATAAAGGTGAACGGAGTAGTTATTACTTCAGATCCTTCAGGAAAGCCAAATGATTGTATGGCCATTTCCAATGCCATATGGCCATTTACCATAAGAGATATTTCCGAAACATCAAGATATTCTCTTAATTCCTTTTCCAGTTCCTTATGATACTGCCCCATATTGGTCAGCCAATGTGTTTCCCAAAGGGGTTTAATTGCTTCAATATATTCTTCATAGCTCGGCATTGAGGATCTGGTAACTAAAATACTTTCTGTCATAGTTTTCCTTTCAGGAATTGAATATTCCAATATTTCTTATCTATTAATTTACAGAAGATAAGACGGCTCTTATATTTTCAACAGCATCAAAAAAACCTCTTGTTTCTTCTGACGCCCATCTCTCTCGGATGCGTTGCTGGACTCCTGCTGGTCCGACCACTGAAGGAACTGAAAGGGCAACATCTCTTACTCCGTGCTCGCCCAAAAGTACAGAACTAACAGATGCTATCGTTGGTCTTTGATTAATTATGGAATCTGCTAACTGACATACGCATGTTGCTATTCCATAATGAGTTCTGGCTTTCTCTCTAATGATCTCGGATCCCATACTGCGTGTACGTTTTGCAATATCTTCCCTAATATCTTTATTCCAATCTAAGTTCATATCTTTACAATATTCTTCAATGGGAATACCTCCCACGGTAACTCTGCTCCATACAGGAACCTGATCATCTCCGTGTTCTCCTACTATATATCCGTTTATGACACCCGTACTGAGACCTACATAATCAGCTATACAACGGACAAATCTTGAAGAATCAAGTATACAGCCTGAGCCAAAGACCACGCCATTTGGAAGTCCCATCCACTCATTGGCCTTAAACGTAAGGATATCTACAGGATTGGAAATAACGAGGATTACCCCTCTGGTATAATATTGTTTTATTGAGTCTATGACGGATCTGAGAATCTTTACATTCTCATTAGTAAGATCAATTCTTGATTCCCCCGGAAGTCGACCTCTTCCAGCGGTTATGATAATTAGATCGCAGTCTGCACAATCTGAATATTCTCCTGCGTAAAGGTCTGCTGTTCCCATACTTTGGATGCCATGTCTGATATCTTTGGCTTCGCCATCAGTTTTATCATGGTTTATATCTATCAGGACTATTTCTCTTGCAACATCCCTTAGTGTCAGCGCATAAGCAATAGACGAGCCTACATATCCTGCTCCTATGATTGCCACTTTTCTGTTCCCAATCACATATTTAGCGCTCATAAACTATACAGCCTAAGAGATTTGTCTAGCCCTTTCAAAACGATCAGCAAATCATTTAAATTTTACAAAATATCAGTCTTTATGTCAATTTGACTGACAATTTATGAATGGCTTCTCTCTGGTTTTTCCTAAAAGAAAACCGGCGCATTTCTGCGTCGGTTTTTATTGCGATCTGATATACGCATCCATGCAAAAATACTTCCATTAATGTATATCGGATCATGTATGAGAAATCTTAATATTTTATATCTATTTATATATCCAGATCCCTTATTTTTTTAAGAGTTTCTCCATATGAGGCTTTCTGACCAAATAGCAATGTTGTACCGAGGACAAATCCCTTAACGCCAAGCGGAGCAAATTCCTTGATCTTATCGGCCCCACAGGCTCCATCCCAGTAGATCTCAAAGCCCATTTCCTCCTTTAGTTCAAGGAGTTTCATATATTTCTTACGGACATACGGCATGAACATCTGACCGGCATTACCCGGATTTACGGACATAACGAGAACTTTATCAACTATCTGGAGCATCTCCATAACCGTCTCAACACTGGTTCCGGGATTGATTGCTATACCTGGGGTCATTCCGGCATCTATTATCTTCTGAAGAGTTGTAGATGGATGATACTCTGCCTCGGGATGAATATAAACGGTATCACCCTTACGAAGATCGTTAAGGAATAGATGAACCGTATTGTTCGGATGCTCAACCATCAGATGTACATCCAAAGGCTTTCTTGTGGCAGAAGCAATAAATCTCATATCATTTAGTGACATCGCATAGTTTGGAACATACCGACCATCCATGATATCGATATGAAACGAATCAATCCCACCTTCTTCAAGGGCTTTAACTTCTTTTGCCAGATGTCCGTAATTGGCGCACATCATTGATGCCATTAATTCAAATTTCTGCTTACCCATTTTATACCTCTACATTCTGTATCATTATCGGTTTCTCTATCTTCTGGTATAAATGAACCAGAGAACTCGGATCCCCATAGTATGCATCGGACATTGCCAGGGCTCTGTCCATATCCGGCGTGTCATCGTATATTCCCCAGCCTGCCTTTTTATACTCTTCCACGATACTATAGTAGTCTTCCCACAGCTTCGGCCTCATAGATTCTATGGTTGCCCTTATAAGAGGATGTGGTCTCCACCATAGAACAACATCGTCTCTGTTTTCATAGAAGATTTCCAGCGCACGGCGTATCTTGTCGGTCATCTTTTCATCCTGCTTAAGCAAAGCGCCTACACTTGTATTATACAATATTATCTTTTTCCTGTTTCCGTCAGGTTTTTCTATTAGTCTGTGCCATTCATCAGGAATTTCATATTCCTTTTTAACGCTGGCGAGGACCTTGTCATATTTTGGAGAACCTTTGCCCAGAATGCGTTTGTCCCAGAAATGTCTGTTCGCACGTTCCTTGTTACCGGCTTCCTTGTACATCTTAACCAGGATGTTAACGTATGCCCGGGCCATGCTTTCGGACTGGACTATGACTTCGTCTGCATTGACTACTCCCGGAACGGTAACAAAATGTTCTATCGCCTCCAGATACTTTTCATTATCCGGATCTTTGGGATCATTAAGCACAAAATATGGAATATACACGAGTTTATCCGTAAGGTTCATGAGATTGGGCGTATAGAAATACGGCTCCACGCTCGTTACCAGGTTAAATTCATCATAGGGATTATGGATATAGATCTCATCCGGATGACGGTTTTCGAAATCATACTTATCAAATGGAATTACTTCGATATCCTTGGGATATTCGTCTATCTCATAGTGTCTGGCCTTAAAGCTTCCATCCGGGTTCTTATCATAATATGGAATCGGAATAACATAAGCGGTGCAGTCGGGATCTTCTTTTTCCTTAAGATACACTGCCTCCAGGCTGTCCCACATGCTGGCTTTATACGGCAGAAAAACAACTTCTCTGGTTTCCTTAAAGTCACCTACCAGCCCCACACACTCACGGATACAGTTATCAAGCTTGGAGAATGCATCTTTATCGCCGGTAGATATCTGATACAGAGCTTCGCAGTATTCTTCGAGCTTCTTAACAGCCTCGGTCCCCTCGCCTTCCGACTGCTCTATAGAATTACCGACGGATATCGCAGCATCCTGACAATCGGTAAGAAGCATACCAAGAGCTTCGGTATTTCCGCTCTTCATTACGTCTTTGATGCTCCTGTTCGCTTTGATAAGAGTATTTAAGATATCGATTGTCTGCT
>JAEEGL012551618.1_pt1 | contig 17661 bp, 19 predicted proteins | sample 9134231 | NCBI WGS metagenome assembly JAEEGL01 (sample SAMN16246548, study PRJNA631951) | gut metagenome | biome: gut microbiome; feature: rumen; material: fiber-attached | host: Bos | place: Iran: Karaj | collected 2018-10 | reverse complement strand
GCAGTGCTTAATCCTGGGACTATAATCGGCAGAAATTCATCAGTTTATCCAACCACTATGGTACGGGGTATTATAGAAGAAAACACAATATTAAAAAACACTGGCGAAAAAGTCAGCAAAAAATAAAAAAACACGATAGGAACTTATTCCCTATCGTATTTTAAAATTAGAGTTTATCAACTGCATACATAATCAAACTTTCGTGAGTCTAAATCGCTTAAAATTTCATTTGTCATTTTACGACTCTTATAAGCAGCATAACATAAACAAGCAACAGACACAACACCAATACTAGCAAATACTGCTTCAATTGCTTTGCCTACTCCTACAGCAATTTTTCCTACAGTTACACCGCTGGCAATATTTTCGAGTTCTTCTACTGATAACGCTTTAATAGTTTTTGTGTTCATACATAAACGTTCCTTTCTTCTCTTTGTAATTTAATTATAACACAAAAGAAACCGTTTGCCAATATTTTGCTGTTTTTTTCGTCTTTAAATTAACTCTCACCAATTTCAAACGCTAACAATCGCAATAGATATTATGGAATAAAACACTACACTAAAAAAACGGCGAGGACTTTTCCCCGCCGTTTTTTACTATTTTACTTATTATGTTTTTTAATCCATTCTGCCGTTTCGTGAACAGCATCTTTGTATAAATTTCTGCCTTTGTAGGCATCATTAAGTAAACCTTTTAATCCTTTCTTATTGTTATATTCTTTGTAAACATCATTACCAAACTTGCAGCCAACTGCAACAACTGCTGCTAAAGCAGCAAATGCTAATATTTTTCCAACGACTCCTTCTGCGCTTCCTCCAGAAATATTTTCAAGTTCTTCTACTGATAATGCTTTAATAGTTTTTGTGTTCATTATATAAACGCTCCTTTCTTTTCTTTGTAATTTAATTATAACATAAAGAAAATTATTTGTCAATACTTTTTCATTATTTTTTTATACCAATTATAACTCTTATTATTTCATTTATATCTTTTACGCCTCTTATTTCCCCAAAACCGTACAATTGCATTATTTTTTTTACATCTTTAAACTGACCTTTACCAATTTCAAATGCTATTACTCCGCCACACTTTAATTTAGAAAACCAAAATTTACATATTTTTTTATAAAAATCAAGCCCATCTTCACCGCCATTAAGTGCTAGAATTGGCTCTTGTTTTACTTCTTCCTCCAGATTTTCAATCTCAAAATTTTTTATATATGGCGGATTAGAAACTACCGCATCTAAACTTTCATCATCAAATTTTTTGTAAAATTCAAAAGCATCAGCATTAATTGATAAAATATTGCTTTTATTAATCTTAATATTCTCTTCTAAATATTCAAAAGCTTTTTTAGAAATCTCCACCGCGTAAATTTGGGGATTATTAGTTAAAATTTTATCAAGCAAAATAGCAACACAACCACTGCCACTACACAAATCCACGATATACGGCCTAATCTTTTTGTTTAAAACTTTAACACTTTCATTTACAAGCACAGATGTATCTTCCCTGGGAATCAATACGCCATCTCCAACCTTAAATTTAAAACCCATAAATTCCCATGAACCTAAAATATACTGAAGCGGGATATTTTTTCCCCTTTTAGAAATTATTTCTTTTACTTTTTCATATGCACCCATTTTTATATTTTCTTGACCATTCATTAAAAGCGAAACTCTATCCATTTTAAAATAATATTCAAATATAATGCCGGCTTCCGAACGGAAGTCAGCTTTTTTAATCTTTTTTAAACTTTCTTTTGTAAATTTAAAAAGTTCAAACCATGTCATTTTTCGTTTGTTCCTTTTCTGTTTCATCTTGCTTTTGTTCTTCATTTACCATTGGGAAATTTACGGTAACTGTAGTACCGAATCCCTCCTCACTTATAATATTAAGTGTTCCACCATGAAGAACCACAATCTCATCAACAATTGCCAAACCTATTCCAGATCCACGTTTAAGATAATTTGCTTTATAGAATTTTTTAGTAATATTCGGCAAATGCTCTGCAGGAATACCGCACCCATTATCCGTTACACTAACATAAACATTTTCATCTTTTACACCTACGTTCACACTCACTCCGCCGCCCTCGGAAGTATACTTTAAAGCATTATCTATTATATTAATAAAAACCTGCCTTAACCTATTTTTGTCGCCCATTACCGCAGGAATATTTTTCGGCTCGTTATATATAAGTGATTTCCCCTCTTCTTTGGCACGTTCTTTAAACATATAAACTGCTTCACCAAGTTCAGCCAAAAGATCAATTTTTTCTTTTATTAATTTAATTCTTTTTTCTTTAATACTTGAAAAATCCAAAAGACCCTCAACTATCCAAGAAAGTCTACCGGATTCTTTTACAATTGTGTCAAGTCCACGTTTCATTGTCTCTTCATCAGAATCACACATCTGCATTGTTTCCGCCCAGCCTTTTATTGCTGTAAGCGGCGTTCTAAGTTCATGCGAAACCGAAGATATAAATTCATTTTTTAACTTTTCTGACGCATCCAATTCTTCCGCCATATAATTTATAGTATCACTGAGTTCACCAATTTCATCGTCGTACTTTTTATCTATTTTAATATGAAAATCACCTTCGGCGATTTTTTTGGCTTTTCCACAAATTTCACTAACCGGACGAACTATAGATTTAATAAAATACATTCCAGAAACAACCATAAAAACTATTACAATTATCTCTAAAACCAGCATCATAATAGTACTTAAAATCACGCGGTAATTCGCTTCTTCCAGCGAAACAACATACCTAACCGCGCCCAAAAAATTATTTGAGCCATCATAAATACATCTTGTAACAGCCATTAATCTTTCGCCCTGATAAGATTTACCTTCCCAAGTTCCAACGCCACTTTTATCTTCTTTAGCTCTTTCATAATCTGGCATAATCTCACGAATTTCCGGCAAAAAGCCCGACGACGTAACTGATATATTATTATTTTCATCAAAAATCATAATTTCCATTATTTTATTATCGGAAAAATTTTCAACATAAACCTTGGCAACATCAACAAAATCAGAATTTTTCTTTAACGTACGTCCTCTTAAAATTTCGCAAAGCTCATTTGTTCTACCGCGTATTGTTTGCTGAATTCCACTGTAAAAATATCCCCTTACAACTAAAGAAAAAACTATAACTAAAATAGTAAATATTGAAATTGTAAAGCCAAGACTATTAAATATCCAGCGCTTTTTTATACCTTTTATAATCATTAATTATTCCTTTCAATTTAATTTTCCCATTTATATCCCATTCCCCACACAGTTATTATGTGTTTTGGTGCAGACGGGTCATCTTCTATTTTCATTCTAAGCCTTCTTATATTCACATCCACTATTTTTTCTTCGCCTTTATGAGATGCTCCCCAAACGTGTTCTAAAATTTGCGTACGGCTAAGAACTGTTCCCGGGTTAGAAAAAAAGTACTCCATAATTTGAAATTCAACCTGAGTAAGCTCAATTACATGACCACGTTTTTTCAGAGCTCTATTTTTTAAATTAAGGACAAATTCCCCAAATTTAATTTCTTCTTGAAATTTATTTTCACTTCGCATAAGATTCAACGCCACACGCCTGTAAAGCGCATCAACTCTGGCAACTAATTCAGACGGACTAAAAGGCTTGGTTATATAATCATCTGCGCCAAGCATTAAACCACTGATCTTGTCCATTTCTTGAGTCTTTGCTGTTAATAATATAATACCGATACTATCACTTCTTTTTCTTAGCTCTTTACAAACTTTCATTCCATCTATACCCGGAAGCATAATATCCAAAACAGCCAAATCAAAATCTCCGTTATATCTATCAAACATTTCAAGGGCTTTTTCGCCACTGTCTGTTTCTACAACGTCGTAACCTGAGCGTTGAAGATTTATTACTTCAAACTCTCTTATTGCTTCTTCATCTTCTGCTATTAATACACGTTTCATTAAAAATTCCTCCTAATTTATCTATCCATAGAATCAAAAAAATTATTTTGTATTGTCATATCTAAAATTCTGCCTTTAACATATTTATATGCATAAACAGAATTATAAGAATTCTCGGTACTTTGATCTAAAATTACTATCTCCTTAACACCATCACCATCAACATCCTCCAAACTTACTTTTTTTGTATCTAAAAGTATTTGTGTAGCATCTTTTAATATCACCCAATTATCATCCTTGTTTTGTAAAAATAATATATGTATCTTTTTAGCTTCTTCAGAATGTTGACAAAACGCCAAATAAATTTCTTCATTTTCACTAATTTTACATTCAACCAAGTTCGAATATGCTTCACCATATTTAGCATATTTCCAAATAATGTCCGGCCCCATATGTTTTGCGGCAACTTTTTTTATTTCCTCATGGTTTTTAGATAATTTCGGTGCACTCATTGCACTCTGCACATCAAAAAAATTAGCACCACTACATCCCGAAAATAAACAAAAGCACAAAATTAAAACTGCAAAATAGCTAATATTTTTAAACTTCAATTTTATCCTCCAAATTATAATTATTAAGAATTAAATTATAACATAATTTCAATTGGTTTTAAAGATATAAATTTCATTTTATAATATATTATTATGTTGACATAATTTTTCAATGTATATATAATTGATTATTATATTAATTTTATAAAAACAAACCATACGATTTGCAATTTAAGGATATTTTTTATAGTAAAGGATGATATTGAATGGGTCTTAAAAGTTTCGTAAAAGGTGCCGCCAAAAGTGCAGCTGCTAAAAGTATTGTTAAAGGCTTAAAACCTTCAAAAGAAATCACAAGCACACTGAACGAATTCGGAACAGTTGAAAAAGCCACTATCGCTTTAAGTACAGACGGAGACATCGAAAAAATCGAACTTATACATGTGCAAATAAATCCATCTGATATAAATTATGAATATGAACCTACAACTTCACTAACAACTATGAATACAAGTAACGCATCAAGCGGAGACCAAACAATAGCAGAACCAGCCACACCATCGCCAACAATAGGATCAATGAATTTCACACTATACTATGATTTTTATGACGAATATTACGCACGAAGTGCAAACGGTTCCGGTTTTAGCCTAAATTCCATTCTTTCTTCTGGAAATGGATTCCATTTAAAAAATAAAGAATATTCATCACTTGAAAAACTTATACAAGCATCTAGATATCAAAGCAATATAATTTTTAAATGGGGGTCATTTGAAGAATTTGGGCGGATAAAAATAGTAAATCCACGCTATACTGCATTTTCTCCTTGGGGCGAACCATTAAAAGCAAATGCATATGTTGACATAAGCCCGATTTATAACACAAATATGCTGGGCGATTCATCAGGAAATTTACAAGATTGGTACAGTAAATTACAAAAAGAAATAGGCGGTGCATCTGGCTCTTTAGGTGGCGCACTAAATAAATTGGGTTCCACAATTAAAGCATTAAGATAAAACAATACATGAAAAGAGGTTTTAAAAATGGGAACAGATACGTTTGAAAGCAATGTTAAAAAAACAGCAGAAGCTAAAAATATAGTGGCATACAAAGAATATTTTGAAGGCACAAGCAAATATTTTGACCAAATTAATACTATGCAATTAAACCAATTAAAAAATCGCAAGAAAATGCTGGCTAAATTAGGCGGCGACGTTAACAAAGGCCACTTCAAAGATATTTACCAAAAATTTAAACAACAAAATGAAACTAACACTAAAAAAAACAGCAAAGAAAAAAAAGATGATAACATTAACATAAACGACAATAGCAAACAAGAAAATAACGACGAAGAAATAGATTTAGCTTTTTATAGTGAAAAAAGAGATAATTTTCAAAATTTAAAAGAAGCTGTTGAAACACTTATAAAAGAATCAAAAGACAAACAAGTAACTACTATTTTAAAAAAATTATTAGCAGAAATAACCCCAATAATAAAAGTCAAAGGTGAAATTTTAAAATCATTTGGGCTTAATACAAGACACGAAGAATTATTAAATAGATATACACAACTAAAAAATATATCTGAAAGTGACGATTATGATAAGTCCGATTTGCACAGTTTGCTCAATAAAAAAAGCAATTCAAATAATAACGAAAAGCTTGACCATGAAAAATCTGATAATGACAACAGCGAAGATCTTGATGGTTACGACAGCGAAGACTCTAATGATGAATTCGAAGATTCTTATAATGAATTATATTCTGAAGAAGATGATGAATCCGAAAACTCTGACGATGAATACGAAGGCCTTGATGGTGAATTCAATTTCGATGATGAAGATGAAGACGGCAGCGAAGACTCTAATGATGAATTCAAAGATTCTGAGATGGTCAAAATCCTACGTAGCAAAGAACAAAATGACGAAAAAGACATTAAATTAATGGAAAACAACACAAAAACAAACGATACTAACGTTAATAATAACAATAATAATAAAATTAACAATGAAATAGACGAATCACAATATGAATATGAACTAAGGCGTACAGATTATATTAATGAAATAGAAGCTAAATTAATGAATGCAGCTGGAATTATAAACGCCATAATTGAATCTCAAGAATTACAAAAGAAAAAAATTGAAGAAGCCAAAAAAAATGAAAAAAAGGTAAAAAAGATAGAAAAAACCAATGACAAACTTGATGACAAAATTCCAATAAACAAAGACATATGCGTATTTTTATTAAAATTATTAAGAACAAAAGAAACAAGCATAAACACAAAAGCAATAAAAGATATTATGATGATAAATAAAATGGTTGAAATGGCAGATTTTGAAAGATACAGTGAAAAAAATAATGATAATACTTACGAATATGAAAAAATAATGCTTGAAACGATGTTCGAAGATAGCTCTATTTACAAATCAAAAGATAAAGATAAAAATAAAGATGATGCATCAATATTGGCAAGATTTTTATTCAGACTTTATTATGTTGTAAGCCATAATGCTAGAGTCGGCACAATAAAAGACACAAATCGTCAAGGGCCTACGGAACTAACCTCAGATGATTTCTGCACAAGTTACAAAGAAATATGCGTAGGAGTCGAACAAGGAAAGTTTGTAAATGCATTAGAAAAATTATCGGATATGGTAGATAAAGAGACGAAACAAAATAGTAATAAAAAACTTTATGATACAATAAAAAAATATCTCAATGAGTTAAAAAATCCAGAAGCAAAAACTCATATCGATGAAGCTATTAGTGAAATTAACAGAAGCTGCGACAACAAACTTCTTAAAGAACACATTAACACACAAAGCAACATTTTCAAAAAAGATGAATATTTTAAAATTGATAAAACAATATATAATTCAGAAAAGTATGAAGAAAAAATTGCTAATAAACCTGCTAATGATAATTTAAAAAAAGAAACTAGCAATGAAAATAAAGAAACCACTGCTAATAATAATACTACTAACCCTGCTTAAAAATTTTTTTAAATCACCACTAAAAACTAGTGGTGATTTTTTACTTTTCAGGCAACTTTTTTACTTTAATTTCATATTTTATAAAAAGTAATTTTGTTTTGGGAGGAGTTTTTATTTTAAAAACATCTTTTTTACCTCTTTCTAAATCTTTACCCAATGAAACATATAAAATCATATCAATTAATTGCAAAGGCCAAATTAAGCGAAGACTTTTAGATCTAGGAATTATTCCCGGAACTTTTATAAAAAATATTCAAAGCAGCCCGCTTGGCGATCCCTCTGCTTTTTTTGTCCGTGGAACAGTTATTGCCATTAGAAAAGAAGACACCAAAAAAATTGTTGTTGAAAGCATTTAAATAATTTTTTACGAGGTGCCTTTATGAACGCTATTAAAAATAAGTTTAAAATAAAAATATTTAAAAAACCAACCACAAAAGGAAGAACTTATAATATAGCTATAGCTGGAAATCCAAACGTTGGGAAAAGCACCGTTTTTAATGCTTTAACTGGTATGCATCAGCACACCGGAAATTGGCCGGGGAAAACAATTGAATGCGCACTAGGAGAATATTCGTTTGAAAATTCAGTTTTTAAAATAACCGATTTACCCGGAACTTATTCTTTAATGGCAAATTCTCCAGAAGAAGAAATCGCCAGAGATTTTATCTGCTTTCAAAAACCAGAGGCTATAATTATCACTTTAGACGCCACATGCCTTGAAAGAAACCTTAACTTAGCACTACAAATCCTAGAAGTCACAAACAAAGCCGTAATATGCGTTAATTTAATAGATGAAGCTGCACGCAAAAAAATTAAAATTGATTTAGATGAACTTTCACTCCAACTTGGCGTACCTGTGGTAGCAACAAATGCTCGCTCGAAAAAAGGGCTACACTCTCTCATGGACAAAGTAAAAAAAGTTTGCACAGGCGAAATTAAAACTTTTAAAATTAAAAATTACTACACTAAAAGCTTAAAAAATTCCATTAATAATCTTGCAAAGTATTTTAAAAATGACCTAAAAATTAATGCCGAGTGGCTTAGCTTGCAGTTGCTTGAAAACAACAAAAGTATACGTACGTCAATTAAAAATAACCTTAGCCACGAAATCTTTAACGACAAAAAAATAAGAAAATATTACTTCAAAGAAAGAAAAAAATTACTCACAACCATAAACTGCTCGATTTCTTCTCAAATTGCAAAGGATACAAACAAAAAATCAGAAGAAATATTTAAACTTTGCGTAAAAATTGAAAATAATAACTACGACAAACACGACCGCTTAATAGACAAAATACTTACTTCTAAATTAACCGGTTTCCCCATTATGATTTTGATGCTCTTGGGAATCTTTTGGATAACTCTTTCCGGAGCAAATTATCCATCTGAATTAATTGCATCGGGACTATTCTGGGCTCAAGACAGAATGCTTGAATTTTTTATTAATATTGGCACACCACAGTGGATTTACGGAATTTTAATTTTGGGGATATACAAAACTTTAGCATGGGTTGTTTCTGTAATGCTCCCTCCTATGGCAATATTTTTCCCGCTGTTTACTTTTTTGGAAGACGTTGGTTATTTACCAAGAGTAGCTTTTAATTTAGATAAAATTTTTAAAAAATGTGGAGCTCACGGCAAACAAGCCCTTACTATGTGCATGGGATTAGGCTGCAATGCTTGCGGAATTATGGGATGCAGAATTATAGATTCACCACGCGAAAGATTAATTGCTCTCATAACAAATAATTTTATACCTTGTAACGGCAGATTCCCACTGCTAATTTCAATTATAACTATGTTTTTTGTAGGAAATTCTTTTTACAGCTCGTTTGTTTCCACTTTAATTTTAACTTCAGTTGTTATATTTAGCATTATAATCACTTTTTTTACGTCTAAATTACTCTCTAGCACTATATTAAAAGGCGTAAAATCATCTTTTATTCTGGAGCTTCCGCCTTACCGCAAGCCGCAAATCAGCAAAATACTTGTGCGTTCAATATTCGACCGAACTATTTTTGTACTAAAAAGAGCCATAATAGTGGCAACTCCCGCAGGACTTATCATTTGGCTAATGTCTAATATAAAAATTGGAGATTTAAGTATTCTTGCACACTGTTCATCATTTTTAGATCCATTTGCTAAATTTATAGGTCTGGACGGCGTAATACTCATGGCGTTTATCCTTGGATTTCCCGCAAATGAAATTGTGTTTCCAATTATAATAATGAGCTACATGTGCGAAAATACAATTTTAAGTCTGGAAAATTCCGCCCAGCTACACACATTACTAGTCACCAATGGTTGGACTTATATTACTGCAATATGCGTAATGCTGTTCTCTTTAATGCATTTTCCGTGCGGGACTACTTGCCTTACCATAAAAAAAGAAACCAACAGCATAAAATGGACGTTTTTATCGTTCATAATACCCACTGCCATTGGAATTATTGTATGCGCTATGGTTGCAAACTTGCTTAGATTTATAAATATATTAATATAAGGATTTGTAAAAATTTAAAGATTTAAACTCATAGCCCAAATGATATACCACATACTTTTCAGATATTAAAGAAAGCATCTTTAAAGATTCATCTGAAATTTTAAAAGAAAATAATTTTTCATTTGGAGAATATATTATGTGTCTAAGCGCCAGTAAAACTCCAGGAGCTATATCATGACCACCGATTAAATAATCTTTACTACAATTCCCACACACAATTATCCCCCGGTTTATATAAAACTTCATTTTTGGGGGATTATACTTTTTGCATTTATTGCAAGACACCAAATTAGGAATATATCCACAAAGCGACATACTCCTCATCTCAAAAATCGATTTAATAAAAAGCATATTTTTACTTTTATTTGAAAGATAAAAAATACAGTTCAAAAAAATCTTTAAAAAATCCGCACTATTAGGGCTTTCCGGCGATAAAACGAGCGATAATTCGCAAAAATACTGCGCCAAAGACAAACTTTTTAAATCGTTTATTACTCCCCAAAAAACTTCAAGCACTTCGCAATCATTCATAACGTACCCTCGTTTGGATTCATAAAGTAAAAATGAGCAGTACGACAAAAGTTGCGGAGATGCACCGTTTTTGTTTTTTAAATTTCGGCACCTTTTAGCTATAACAGAAATAATACCGTCTTCTGCAGTTAAAACAGTTAAAATCTTATCGCTTTCTCCGTAGTTAACTTCTTTAACCACTACTCCTTTTATACTTATTTTCATTTATTTCACCCTTAAAAATACTTGGACGAAAAGCCATAGCATTCTTTTTATATTCCAAATAATATATTATTTTACCCGTTTTTCTAAATTTTTCCCATGCTATATCTTTATTCATAATGATTTCTCCTTCAATACAGAAATTTTAATTTTTGTTTGATGAAACCATTATAATACAATTTTTATAAAAAATATAGCGAATTTTTAAAATTTTAATTCGTTTTAATGATATTTTATGCGCCTATATTATTTTCTTAACTCTTCATACCCCAACGTGTGGAGTACTGCCCCACTATTGCGCCAATTTTCTTTTACTTTAACCCACAGCTGTAAATTCACTTTAAAACCCAACATTTCTTCTAGGTCTTTTCTAGACTGAATTCCGATCTTTTTTATCATAACGCCATTTTTACCTATTATCATTGATTTATGGCTATTTTTTTCACAATATATTGTAGCGTGAATATCAACAATATTCTCTCTTTCTTTAAATTTTTCAATCATAACTGCCGTACCATGAGGCAATTCTTTATCTAAATTACAAAGAAGTTTTTCTCTTATTATTTCTGCAGCGATGGCCCTTTGAGTTTTATCTGTTATATCATCTTCACCATAATAAAATACAGACGGCTTAGCAAGGCTACTAATTTCTGAAATTAGATCATATTTTCCGTCACACGTTTTAGCAGAAACCGGAACTATAGCTTTATAATCGTAAATTTCTTTCCACCTGTTTATCTCTGGCATAAGAAGTGACTTATCTTTTAAAATATCAATTTTATTTATCGCCAAAATAACAGGCAATTTTGCTTTTTTAAATTTTTCAACAAGCTTTAAATCAAAATCATCGCAAGGCTTTCCCGCTTCTACAACATGAATACATGCCTGTGCGCCAAAAAAAGCGCTATTTACCTCCGAAATCATAAAATCGCCAAGTTTAGTTCTTGGCCTATGGATCCCGGGAGTATCTATAAAAACTAACTGAACATCATTATCTGTAAGAATGCCAACAACTTTATTTCTGGTAGTTTGCGGCTTTGGCGAAACTATGGAAACTTTGGAATTAACCATCATATTCATAATAGAAGATTTTCCTACATTCGCTTTGCCGAGTATTGACACAAATAATGAATTTGTTTTCAAATTATTTTCCATTTTTACTCCTTTTTTTAAAATACTTTAGTATTTTAGATTTTATTTTATTTTTAATCTCTGCTGGGCCCATAAAAATATAACAATATAGCAAAACACTAAAAATGGTCACAATAATAATCACCCATGGAAATGCACATAAAAAATTCCACAGATTTATATACCCTTTTACATCTTTAAAAATTAAAATTCCAACCACAACTGCCAAACACGCTGAAAGAAGCACAAAACCTGCAGCTATATCTTTAGCTGCTTTTGCTTTAGAATTATAGTCCACAGCGCAAATATCTATTAAATTTTCAAGCGCACTATTAACAAGTTCACAAACTATAACAAACGAACACGTGAAAAGAAGAAGAATATATTTTTCTAAATTTAATTCAAAAAAAAGAGAAAAAAGAAATACACAAAAGGAAGCGACCGTATGAATTCTCATATTACGTTCGTTCCTTATTGCGTAAATTATACCTTTTATTGCACATTTAAAACTTTTAATTATTTCCATAAGCCAATTTATTTACTTTTTCCGTCAGAAACATAAGACACTGCGTTTGAAAATCCAAGCAAATCAAGAATTCTATCTTCTCTTTCTCTCATATGCATTTTTTCAATTCCGCCCTGTTCATGATCATAGCCAAGCAAATGAAGCATTCCGTGAGCTGTAAGATACGCAACTTCTCTTCTTAAACTATGTCCGTAAAGCTTACATTGTTCAATAACTTTTTCCATAGAAATAACAATATCACCCAAAATTTGAGCATTAGTATCAGGATCCACCTCATAAACACCATCTTTACCCATTGGAAAAGAAAGAACATCCGTAGGCATATCCTTATCTCTATACTGTTTGTTAAGACCTTGTATGTACGCATTATCAACGATAGTAACGCTGATTTCTGCTGATCCTTTAAATTTTTCTAACTTAAGTACTGCATTGCAGCATCTTCTAATAAGCATACGAATACCAGTTGGTATTTTCACTTCTTTTTGTCTATTAACTATTATTACCCTTGTTTTGTCAACAACCATGTCTTTCATCCTTCCTAAAAACAAAAACAGTTTATTTTTTTATAATTACAACTTAATTTTGTTGCACAGAGTAAAAAAATTAACTTAACATTCTACAAATATTATAAAATATTTTTCAAACCATGTCAAACCCAGGCAGCAAATATTTATATATTTAACAAAAATATTTTTTTTATCATTTTTTTTAATTAATTTATTACTATGTCTCAATATCTATTTTTTCTTTTACAGCTATATTTTCGGCACAAATATATTCTACTTCTTCAATTAATTCGCCGTTGTTTTCAGATTTTTTTACTGTTTTGTCTAAAATCGATATATCTTTAAATTCTTCGTTTTCTCTTTTTAAAATATTATTTTCAATTTGCAAGTAAGCTTCCTCGCTCGTTAGTGTTATTTCTTGCTTTTCTTGCTCTTTACAATACTCTTTACATATTTTTATGGGAAATTCCAAGCCAAAAAAATTCATGCCGCTTTCTGTCGTTTCTACTTGATAATTGTCACTTATATTATTCCAGTATCCCCAAAAAGGCATCTTACCACCACAAATTTCCAGACGCAAACGAGTTACACTTTTACCTGTATCTTTAATTATAGTTTGATTTGTTTTTACTTTTTCAGTGATTTTTTTAACTGTTTTAGCAAAAACTTTACCATCAGAATCTAAAAAATAACTTCCCCCATTTAAATCTTCCACAACACCGCTTATAAGTAGCTGCCCCTTAACCACAACGTCGCCTACATTTACACAAGGCATACCCCTAAAAGTTTCCATCCTTTCAATTTTTCCATCACAATTTGCAACTATATTGCATGGCTCACCGCTTTTAGAAATATCTGGCTTTTTTATTTTTTCTTTTATAGAAATATTTACTTTGCTACCAGATATATTTATTGACATCCAAGCAACGTCTTCAAGCTTTTCCATAGCTAATAATTTAACATTTGAAACGTTTATACTTTTTTTTAAAGTACCAGGGCAAACACCCAATTCATTTATAATCTGCAAAATTTCCTCTGATTTTATATTTTCGTTTCCGCTAACATCTACACTCCAAACAAAAAGAGAAGAAACATAAACCACAACTAAAAAAAACAAAACCCCAAAGAAAAAACCTATTCGCTTTTTGTATTTCATTTTAATAAACGGAAATCCTTTTTTACTCTTTATTTTTATTTTACAGTGCACTTTTTTTGCGCAAAGTCTAAGTTGCCTATACTCTGAAGCTCTAACTTTACCACTTAAAACAAATCCATATTTTTTTATATCCCAAATATTAATTTTATTTTTAACTGTAAAATTTATAAACTTTTCCGGGTATTCACCAATTAGTTCAAACGAAACATATCCAAAAAGCCATCTGGCACACTGCAAAATCAAATTTAAACAAGCCCCCACAAAATTATTTTTATGTGTTAAATTCTACGGACGTAATAAATCCATCTATTATCAAAGAATCCATACCCAAGCATTTTATATTTAAATCCTTTCCAAAAAACGAAACATACATTTTTTGCACCTTTATTTTTACCATATTTTCGTCATACTGCTCTATGCTCTGGCAACCTTCTACAATTACCTGCCGATTGCCTTTTATTTCAAAATGTACGGGACACATAAATCCCCCTACCGATGAATTTTTTAATTTGCAGAGCAATTCTTTTGGATTTTTAAAACGATTTTTTTTGCCAGACAATTAAAAATCACCTCTGCTCAACTTTTTAGTAAATAAATATGCGAAATCATAAATAAAAATCACTTTAACATATATATTTTCGGGAGTGATTTAAACTTATGTATTGCAACACAAAAAGCATATTTAAAAAATCAAAATTAATATTCACTATAATTGCCACAATAGTTTTTACCGTAAAAATAATACAAGCACCTAGAATTGCTGCAAAAGGTGCTTCACAAGGACTAAATTTTTGCCTAGAGATGCTTATACCATCGCTATTTATATTTATGTTTTTAGCATCATTTATTGTAAATTCTGGTATATCAAAAAAATTTCAAAAATTACTTTCACCCCTTACAAAATTTTTATTTTATTTACCCGGATGCACAGCACCTGTTATAATTCTTAGTTTAATTGGCGGATATCCTGTTGGAGCAAAAGGCGCAAAAACACTTTTTTTAAAAAAAGAAATAAACAACGAGCAACTAAACAGACTAATGTGCTTTGCTGTAAATGCTGGACCCGCATTTATAATAAATATAGTAGGAAGTCTTTTAACTAAAAATTATTTGTTCGGGCAAATTTTATTTTTAACTCAAATACTTCTTTCTTTCCTTATTTCCTGCCTTTCTGGAATAATAGTTAGAATAAAAAAAATAAAATTCTACGAACAAAAATTTACCAATACCGATAAAAATATCTGTTTATCGGATTCACTCATTTTATCTTGCGAAGAAACCTCAAAAACTATGGTTAATATGTGCTCTTTAATAATTCTGTTTTGCACAATTATTGAAGTAATTCAAAGCTTAAACATATATAAATTATTAATAGACAAATTAAATTTAGTAAATATAACTCCGGATATAACAAAATCTATTATTACATCGTTGCTAGAAATCACTTCAGGTTGCTTTATGGCTACAGACTTAAATGCGCCACTAATGATAACCGCTTTTGCTGTAGGCTATGGGGGAGTTTGCGCACACCTTCAAATAAAATATATTTTAAAAAACACAGATTTTAATTACTTGAAATTTTGTATTATTAGATTTTTAAATGGCATCGCAACTGTATTTTTAACATTTTTTATTTTAAATAACTTACCAGAAAAATATCAAAACGTATTTTCCACTTTAAAACACCCTATTTTAATTTCAAATTCAGCAACAAAGTTTGGTAGCATAGTTTTAATTTGTTTTTGTATTTATTTCATTTTTTCTGTAAGCTCTCATATGCATGCAAAAAAATAATCCCCGAAAAATTAATTTCGAGGATAAAATATTTTTTATTTCACGTAAACTTTAACTCTTTTACGTCCAAATTGATTACATTCTGCTTTTGTTCTCATAAACACATCAACCAATGCACTGCCATTCATAAGTGCTCCACCTGTGTCCTGAGCAACACCTGTACATATAACCTTATTATTCAAATCTGTAACCACAATATGGCTTCCATATGGAATCTTATTTGGATCTACCGCAATGGTTACACCCGGAGTAGGAACATTTCCTTGGGAAGTTCTTGCTCCATCTGGTGCAGTATATGCTGTTGCTGAACCAATAAGAACATTAGAGGCTCCCGAAACACTTGATGAAGAAACCGGAGCTGCAACTTTCCTTGAAACTACTGGTTCATCAACAGGCACATCTGTACCTTTTAAAATAACTTCATCAACAGGCTCCGTAATGACTTTACTGCTTATTTCTTCGCTTGACTTTACAACACCATCAACAACTGTTTCCTTTACCACTACTTCTTTTTCACCGTTTTTACCGGTTGAAGAAACTTGCTGACCTTTTCCATCTAGCAAATGCGTGGTCTTATATACTTTATTAAAAGGAATTGCTTCTTTTTTAACTACTTCTCGAATTTCCACACGGTTAATGACAATTTCCATTCCCTCGTAAATATTTGAAGCAATATCAACATTTATTAAATCATTTGAAGAAATATTAATACTCAAATAATTAAGTGCATTATTAACATTTAAATCCGCCGGAACAGAATATTCCTTTTGTGCTCCGTCTACAGAAATTTTTATCTTTTTAATTTCATTAATTTCTATATTCATTCCGGGAAAAACTTTTTCATCCACAGGATAATTAATTTCATCATTTTCATTAACTGAAAGTCCGGACTTTTTAATAGCATCCCCTACAGTTCCTACAGCTTTAAAAGAAACTTTGTTTTTACCTTTGCTAATAGATACATTACATGCTCTTGTTACAACGACTATACCTTTTTGACCATTTTGACCTTCTTGACCATTTACATCGTCATCTTCATTTACTTTTACACCAGCCACATTAAGAATCTCTTGTTCATTACCTTTAACATTGTGCTTATAAATTCGTACTGTTGATACTTTGCCATCAGCTTTAACATCAACATCTTTACCAAACACTCCTACGGAAAAAACAGAAGCCATACCAATAGAACCCATAAGCATCAGGGCTACATATTTTTTGGCTGTTTTACTTAACTTTTCTTTTTTAGTTTCTTCCATACTTACCTCCTAACATAATTCAAGTAAAGATTCTTCACATTTTATGTAATTATTTTTTAAAAAAACGTAACTGATTTTTTTGATCAAAATAACTACTTAATCATAATGATATTAAACATTTTGCTTTTTGTCAACTCTAGGATATCGAATTTTTTGTTTAAAAAGTAGAAAGCGCCACGCAAGCTGTTTATTTTTTGCACAAAATATTTTATTGATTTTTAAAAAATATATGTTTTTTTGAGAGAATTTATTTTTTTTAAATTTTAGCTTTGTGCAAAACCACGAAATTTAAGTTAACAATTTTGTTACAAAAAATTACACACCTTGATTGATTCTATACCACCATATTTCTTAACTTCTGCAATTTAAAATTTATCAAAATTTTTATTATCAGAATATACTAAATATAATAAAGATTTTTACTGGAGGTTCTTTAAAATGTCTAATCAGTTTTTAAATGCTGCATCTCTTTCTTTTGAATACGGGCATCAAAAAGGGTTTACTCTTTCCAATGCTGCAAACGCTTCTATGCAAGACGTTATTACTGTAAACAAATCTGCTTTAAACGGTTCATATCTTCTAAATAAAGAAATTTTTTATTGTGTATC
>JAEEGL011228239.1_pt1 | contig 17661 bp, 10 predicted proteins | sample 9134231 | NCBI WGS metagenome assembly JAEEGL01 (sample SAMN16246548, study PRJNA631951) | gut metagenome | biome: gut microbiome; feature: rumen; material: fiber-attached | host: Bos | place: Iran: Karaj | collected 2018-10 | reverse complement strand
TTGGCTTTCCGTCCTGGGGCTGGTTCCACCCCAGATCAAAAACAATGTAGTTCATTTATTTATTACAAAGATCAAACCTTATCGTTGTCGTCAAAGAGGTCGCCGCATTCCGGGCAGAACTACGGAGGATAGTGAGGATCCTCGGGCTCCCAGCCGCACTTGTCGCACTTGTAAAGAGGTGCGCCTGCGGGCTTCGGCTTGCCGCACTCCGCGCAGAATTTGCCCTTGTTCACTGCACCACAGGAACAGGTCCAGCCGGTCTCGTCAGCGGGCTTCGCTTCGCCACACTCCGCGCAGAACTTGCCGGTGTTGCCTTCGTGACCGCACTTCGGGCACTTCCAGCCTGCTGCCGCAGGAGCCGGTGCAGGTGCGGGAGCTGCCGCGGGTGCCGGAGCCGCCTGTTGCTGCTGCTGAAGAGCCTGTGCATTCTGCATGAAGGTCTGCGGGTTCATCTGGCCTGCCGCCTGCTGCATCATGTTCATTCCCATGAAGCCCATCATCGCGCCGCCCTGGTTGTTTGCCGCATTGACCAGTGCCTGGTTGTAAGCGGTAGCGGAAGCTGCGTTGAGCATGCCGGGATTCATCATAACGGCCTGCTTCTGGAAATCCTGCAGAGCCTTCTTGTCTTCTTCGGGGATCGTAACGCTTTCGATGGCCAGCGAAACAATGGAGATACCTCTGCCCTTGCTCCACTTTTCGGAAAGCTTTGCGTTCATACGGTCCGTCATATCCTGCGCATGGGCGGGAATCTGGTTGGGACGCAGCTCCAGGTCGGCCAGGGTCGGTACCACGTTCATCATGGCTGCCGAGAACTCTGCCTTCAGAGTGCTGTCGATCTTATCCCTGCGATATGCGCCTTCGATATTACCGCAGACATTGGTATAGAAAAGCAGCGGATCGGTGATCCGGTAAGAATAGGTTCCGTGAATGCGCAGGCTGGTATCCATGTCCAGACCCACCTTGGAATCCACGATACGGAATTCGATAGGCTGCTGGGTCCCGAACTTGTTGTCCAGGATCTCGAGCATGTTAAAATAATAAACCTTCTGTGTACGGGCTGCCATACCGCCGAAAGTGAAACGGCTCCAGGCATCCTTCATGGAATCTACAAAACTCTGTCCGAGACTGCCTGCGAAAACAGAAGGAGATGCGGAAGAATCAAACTGGAAAGCACCGGGCTCCGCACTCACTTCCACGATCTTGCCCTGATCCACGATGATCATGCACTGACCGTCTGCCACGGTAATGATGGAGCCGTTCGAGATGATGTTCTCCTGCCCCTTGGTATTGGAGGAACGGCCGTTCGTCTTTTTCTGGCCTTCCACCAGCAGATACTGCGGATCGATCGCCGGACAGTAAAAATACTCTTTCCACTGATCCGCCAGAGTCCCTCCTATAGCCCCTATTGCTGCCTGTATAAGTCCCATAACCTTCTCCTTTCATGATACCGGATATCTCCGGCTGTTTTTTACAGGAAAATCCCTACCCTCTAGTATCGCATATTCTTCAGTTTTTTTCAAGCTGAACCCGCGCGGCTTTCACACCGATCTGATAGTAATCAAAGCCGTATTTATTTGCAACCTTGCTGCCGTAGATATTACGTCCGTCAAAGATCACGGGTGTTTTCATCAGGCTTCTGATCTCTTCAAAATCCGGGCTGCGGAATTCCTTCCACTCGGTTACGAGGATCAGTCCGTCCGCTCCCTTGAGGGCCTCATACTTGCTGTCGACATAGCTTATGGCCTCGTTGCCTTTCAGATAGCAGTTCTTTGCTTCTTCCATGGCCTTGGGATCATAGGCAACGATACGGGCTCCTGCCGCAGTAAGGTCTTCGGCGATGGTGATGGCGGAAGCTTCCCGCATATCATCCGTATCTGGCTTAAATGCAAGTCCCCACATCGCAAAGACGCGGCCGCTCAGATCCTGCCCGAAATGCTCCTTCACCTTGTCGGCGATCACATGTTTCTGGGAGTAGTTCACCTCCTCCACCGCATGGAGCAGCTGCGCTTCATAACCGTATTCCGCCGCAGTCCTGACCAGCGCTTTCACATCCTTGGGGAAGCAGCTGCCGCCGTAACCGCAGCCGGGATAGATAAAGGAGTAGCCGATGCGCCGGTCACTGCCGATGCCCTTGCGCACCTTGTTCACATCAGCGCCCACTTCTTCACAGATCCGCGAGATCTCGTTCATGAAACTGATCTTGGTGGCCAGCATGGAATTGGCCGCATACTTGGTCATCTCGGCGCTGGCGATATCCATCAGGATGAAATTGTCCGTATTCAGCACGTAATGCCGGTACAGCTCACGCATGGTCTCGGCGGCATTTTCGTTGTCCACGCCGATCACGATGCGGTCGGGACGCATACAGTCGCTCACAGCCGTCCCTTCCTTCAGGAATTCGGGGTTGGAGATCACGTCAAAGGTCAGGTCGCTCCCGCGTCTGTCCAGCTCCGCCTGGATCGCATCGCGCACCTTCTTTGCGGTACCAACGGGTACCGTTGATTTGTCCACCACATAGGTATGACGCTCCATCACCTCACCGATGCTCTTTGCCACGGTCAGCACATAATGAAGATCCGCGCTCCCGTCCTCGCCCATAGGCGTGCCGACCGCTATAAAACAGATATTACAGCGTTTCAATGCTTCTGCGATATCCGTTGTAAAATTCAGGGCTCCGGATGCGTGATTCTTCTTCACCAGCTCCGACAGTCCCGGCTCATAGATAGGGATCTCGCCCTGTTTGAGCCTTTCGATCTTGGCACTGTCCACATCCACGCACCATACCTCGTTTCCCATATCGGAAAAACAGGTTCCCGTCACAAGACCGACATAGCCGGTCCCGATCACCGCTACTCTCATATCATCCTCCTCATCTTTCGCCGTAACACCGTATACCGGTATTCCGCGGATTTATCCCATTTTATATTTTATGATCCGGAAAGGTACGATCTTCACGCCGCCGTAGCCACCCAGTCCGTGGATCACCATCTTTCCTTTCCCCTTTTTGATATTGCTGTAATAGGCCAGGATCTCATACTGGCTGCTCTCAACCTCTGTCGTGATCTCGATCTTTCCCGGCATGAGTTCATAGGCTGTATAAACCTGATCTGCCACGCGGAACTTTGCTTTCCGGATGCTCCTTCCGACAACGCGGATCTCGATCACCTTAAGCCCGTAATAGTTTCCCTTTCCGGTGAGTGTGATGCGGATACGCCTTCCCATGGTGGGAATATCGGTCTTCATTACCTCTCTGCCGTCCGTATAGGTATAGGTCCATTTCTTTTCATAATCCACACCGGCCCTCAGGCGTTTCCCGTTGCTGTCCATCAGTATGGGCTTTGCCATATAACGGGACGCAGAGGATCTTTCCTTATAAACAGGGTCCTGGGTCAGTGAAATGGTATCGCTCAGGGGTTTTGTCAGGCACTCACAGCTGCGTTTATAGCTTCCTGTATAATTATTCTTGCCCTCTATTAAGATGGTAAAGCTCTGACCGCCTTTACGTTCTCCCTCGTAGCTGACAACGTAATCCCTGCCTTTCTTCAGCTGCCTCCCGTTCTGGGTAACGAGCGGCAGGGGCTTGGGACCGCCCTTTTCGTAATAAACCTGATCCGGCAGCTCGATCCGGATCGAAGGATCCGAAAGCAGGCAGGCCCTGATCTCGAACCTGGCGCTGATCTTTCCCACATAACCGCCCACGCCCCGGATCGTCACTTCCGCGGTACCCACTTTCACATTCTTATTATAGCTCACGGAAAAATCACGGTCTTCGATCAGCTCGTGTTCCGCCAGCGTGATCCGCACGGGCGGCGTCTGCGCCGTACCGTCGTAATTGCATTTATCGATCTTTACCCTTGCCCTCTCGATGGAGCGTCCGAGGATCTTAAAGTTTATGCGCCGCTGTCCCGCCAGTACAGTCCCGTCGCCCAGCTCTTCCCCGTTTGCGGTGAGTACCACGCTGGCTGTGCCGGCATCTACATTATCTTCGTAATCCAGATCAAAACCTTTGGTGATCTCTTTTCCTTTATAGCTTACCACGACTTTCGGAAAGATGGCGTTCCCCGTCCAGTGCTGGTCCGGTATGGAAGAAACGCTCAGCTGCCTCACATCCACGCCTTCCATCAGGGTGATGCGCACCGCCAGTCTCCCGCCGAAATTGCCTTTCCCGCTGATCAGTACGCCGTAGGTCCCGGCCGTCTTCATATCCACCGGCTGTATATCCATGGTCCAGTCCGTTCCCCTTGTAAGGACACGGTCATTCCAGCAGACCACGGGTGTCTTTTCCGCCGGCTTTGCCGCAACGGTAGTCACGATATCCTTTGCGGTACAGTTTTCGGCCAGATCCACAGGCAGGATCGTGAAATCCTGTTCATAGCTCCCGTTGTAGTTTCCCTTGCCGCGGATGATCACCGTAGCGATACCGGCGTTGATATTGTTCCTGTAGCTGACAGTATAATCCACGCCCTTTATCAGCAGCTGTCCGTCATAAAAGACACGCATATCGGGCTGGAGGATCTTTCCTCCCGTATAGGTCTGCGCGTAAACTTCCTCAACGGAAAAGCCCGCATTGGGTATGGGCGTCGGTGTCGCGATACCGGAAGGCGTAGGATCCGCCTCCGTGGGTTCCGGTCCGTTGGTGGGCGTGGGAGCCCCTCCGGTGGGCGTGGGCGTCGGCGTTTCGGTGGGCAGCGGCTCCACGATGGACCAGGTGGCGCTCACGCTGTCGCAATAGCTGCCCATACCCACGACCGTTACCTTGTAGGTCCCCATCTCCCTGGCCCGCATGCGGCTGGCAGTATCCAGCATATAATCCCTGCCGGAGACCAGTATGCTGCGGCCCAGCACGACACTCTCCACCGACTGTTCGATCGGGTTCCCGGTATAAGGCGCCGTTTCAAAAGCCAGTGTGAGCACGGCATCTTTGATCGAGATCAGATCCTCTTCATCAACGGTAAGCGGATCTTCCTCTTCCGTCGGGGGAGTCACTTCCTCTGCGGGTTCCGTATCGGCCGCGGCAAGGGTCGGTACCGGCACCGGGGTGGGATGTTCTCCCTCCGCCGATACGGGCACGGCAGGTCTGCACAGCAGCACAAGAAGAAGCAGTGCGATCCCTACGCTGATCCATTGTCCGGCTTTATTTCTCATAGCTTTCTCCTCATAAACTAGTACGACTGCTGCAGATAGAAGATCTGCAGCTGCTCCTGAAAGCTCTCCACGCCGCTGATCTCCGCCTGCCAGCGGATATCCGCCTTTTTGGCCCGGATCACGCGGCTGCGCCCCTTATGAAGCGAAAAACAGTTGTCGGAAAACACCACATCCGCTTCCTTCAGATCCAGTATGACGAAGGGCGTGAACACATCCGTGGAAAGCTCTACCTCAAAATCATCCTCGGTCTCGATGACCTTTGTCTCCAGATTCGGCTGCTGGAGGTTCAGCTGCTTGTACGGGACAAAAGTAGCCGAGCGTACGGTGCTGACACCCGCGATATCGAATTCTCCCAGCACCACGATATCCCTGGGATCCCTTCCGGTAAGATGCCGTTTGAAATCCCTGGTCTGTCCGCGCCATACACCGCCGGCGGGACAGCGTCCCTCTTCCATAAAATGCTGCAGATCCTGGCCGGCCGTGGTGGCAAGGGTCAGACGCAGCTTCACGACCACCGCCTCGCTGCTGTCGTTGGTCACGCAGGCCGTGATCGTATTGTTCTCCTGAAGCAGGCTCGGCAGTATCGGCGCATAAAAACGGCGTGCCATATAATGCAGCGCCTTCCAGCGTCCGAAGTAATCCACCGAGGACCAGCTGCTGCCCGGCCAGTTGTCGTTGAGCTGCCAGTACAGCGTTCCCATGCAGCTGCCGCGCTCCCGGCGAAAGTGTTCCACCGCGCTTTCGATGGCCAGCCCCTGCTGTACCTGGGAAACATAAAGCAGCTGTTCGAAATCCTTCGGATAACGGAAGTTCTCGGAGATGTAGTACATGATATCCCCGTTGCCTTTTGTCTGCTTCTGATGGCTTTCCATCACCGGTGCAAACAGGTTCCGGTCCTCCGGCTCGGTAAAGGTTTTGACCGTCTTGAGCCCGGGAAGGGACTGGAAGCCGAATTCCGAAAGGAAACGGAAATGGTGTTTTCTGTATTCCGTGAACGGCTGATGCCCGTGCCACACTTCCCAGAAATGGCTGTCGCCGCGGTCTTCGCTGTCCGGATCGTCAAAACAGCCTCCCGAAGACGGGCTCGAAGGCCACCAGGCGGTGGATTCGTCCGCTTCCCGCACTGCCCGGGGCAGAAGGTACTCAAACATCTTGATATAGTCCGCCCGCAGCGCCGGTGAATGCTCCTTAAAACCGTCCCAGTGATCCCAGCCGCTTTCGATCTCGTTATTGCCGCACCAGAGCGCCAGGCAGGCATGATGCCGCAGACGCGCTACATTATCCCGCACCTCCGCCAGTATACTGCGCTCAAAGGAAGGCGTGAGCTCGTAGATATTGCAGGCAAACATCAGATCCTGCCATACGAGTATCCCGTATTCATCACACAGATCGTAAAAGGCATCCGACGGATAATACCCGCCGCCCCATGCCCGCAGACAGTTAAAATGCGCCGCCGCCGCGTCCGCCACGAGCTGCCGCTGCTTCTCCCCTCCGATCCGTGAATAAACGGCATCCTCCGGGATGATATTTGCGCCCATGGCAAAGATCCTGCGGCCGTTCACCGCAAAACAGAAGCCTTCGCCCCGGGCGTCCTTCTCGCGGATCAGCTCGATCGTGCGCAGACCGATGCGGAACTTTTTCTCATCATATACTTTATCGGCTTTTCTGAGCTCGACTTTTACATCATAAAGCGGATGCTTTCCGCAGCCGTTGGGCCACCAGAGTTTCGGATCCCGGATCGGGATGCCGATCTCGTTCTCCCCCTTCACGGTACAGACCGTACCGGGGTCCGGCATGCGCGTCATCACGGCCGATGCAGGCTCATCCGTCACGCTCACGACGATCTCAACGGGAATGGGATCCGTATATTCCAGGATCGGATCCACAAAGAGTGTGACATTTCCCTCGATATGTTCCTGATAGAAGAAGACCTCTTTCAGCTTCACCTTGGACCAGGCTTCCAGACGGATCTCGCGGAAGATCCCCATATCCGGCAGCTGCGGGCCCCAGTCCCAGCCGAAGGAGGAATGGGATTTCCGGAGCAGATGCCCGCCATACATGGCGCCGGACGGCGCCCATTTCACTTCCTTGCCCTCGGCGGGCTTGTATTCACTGATATATTTCAGCGGAGACGAAAAATGCAGCAGGAGCTCATTATCGCCCATGCGCAGTTTATCCCGAACGAGATAGCGGTAGGTGCGGTGCATGTTCCTGGTACGTCCCAGGCGCTCTCCGTTGAGACGGATCTCGCAGATGGTATCCAGTCCGTAAAAGACCATTTCCTGCGTTTCCTCCTGCAGCACATCCCCCCGCAGGCTGAAATGGCAGATAAATTCGTAATCCTTTTCAAAGATCTCACGCAGTCCCTTTTCGTTTTCCCTGAAAAAGGGATCCTGGATCTCGCCGGCTTCCAGCAATACCGAAAGGACGCTCCCCGGCGCCTCTGCCTTCCAGGTCCTTCCGCTCTCAACATCACGCAGTGTCCATTTCTCCAAGCAAAGATCTGTTATTATCATTCCCCACCCCTTCCGAGGAACGCGAAAGGCTCCCCCGGATCGCTGTTTAATATGTTCATGCACAGATAGGCCATACGCAGGCTCACACGCTCTGTCCTGAGGATGTGCCTGAGCTCTTTCCGGTCCGCCGTCAGTACGCGGATGGATTCCGTTTCTTCCGGCCGGCCCTTCTCCCCGTCCTCCGATGCATAGCCGAATACCGCACAGCAGGCCTCATCGGTAAATCCCGCACCCATATAAAAAGGACGGCTCCAGGCCTCGTCCCCGGATACGGGCTCCAGACGGTATCCCGTTTCTTCCCTCAGTTCACGGACCGCCGCCTGCTCCGGCGTTTCCCCGGGATCGATGAGTCCGGCCGGAAGTTCCCAGATCCAGTCCCCAAGGGGATAGCGGTACTGGCGGATCAGCACAATACGCTCCGGATCACTCTTTAAGAGCGAACAGATCACCACGCCTTCGGCCCGGTTTTCACCGGTCCGTGCCTTGATCTTCTCCGGAGGATTGCGCGAAACAAAATAATAATCAAACGCCCTGCCGGTATCCGTCAGCGCGTCCATATGATAGAAATTCAGAAAACGGTTTTTCTGAAGCGTCTCGATGGAACGAAACTTATCCCCGGCCATGGCGACTCAGGTACCCGGAAAATGTATCGCTTTGACTTCGCCGCGTTTCAGCGCTTCCTGGTATTCCGCAAAACGATCCGTCATGATATAGCGGTTGTCCATGGTCTTGAGCACATCCGCGATCTGTATCTTCTCATAAACCTTGCCGTCCGCAAGATTATAGACCCTGTTGTCATGGAAAGAAAGCACAAAAGGCCGCAGGATATCGTCGTTATTCTCCGTCAGCACGATACCCTTGCTCCGGTCGGTAAACTGCACCGAGCAGCCCATGGGCACGATGTGGATCGCCTGGGTCAGGGCGCGCACCACCTGCTGGTTCATGTGGTTTCGCGGGTGATGAAGATACTTGTAGGCGGCAATATCCGACTGCGGCTCCTCACCGTACTTCATCGCCGTAAGCGTATCAAAGAAATAAGCCAGCTTCAGGGTCTCCAGCTGGAAATCCGGATTCTTCGGTTCCTTGTAGGTACCGTTGCGCAGTTCCTTCAGATCCCTGAGCAGATAGGAGATATCCTTCATGACCTCGCTGTCCAGATCGCAGTTTTCCCTGAGGGTACGGTAACCCTCTTCCCTGCAGCGGTCGATCACCGCCCTGTCTTCGTCCGTCAGCTCCTCATTTTTCTTGCGGCTGATGGGCGCAGGGATATCCAGGGAACCGATATCATGCAGAAGGCCCGCGATCACACAGTAACGCTGCATCTCGGAATTGTGTGCCAGCTTGCCGTAAATGGCCGCCGCAAGGATCGCGACGTTCAGCGAATGCTTATAAACATTATCTTCCACGCTGCGGAGGTTCTGGGTAAAATTGAATTTATCCTTCTGCCTTCCGAAGCGCCGGATAATATCCGCCGTAAGCCCCTCGAGCTTGCCCGGCTGTGCGCCGTCGCGTATATCCTGCAGGATCTCCTGCAGGGTAAAGACCGAAACAGTCTGAAAACGCTCAAATTCGCGGTCTTCATCACTCAGAGGCGGCAGCGGCTCCGCCGGCTCCAGGATATAAACGCCGATGAGGCCGAAATTCCGTACGGAATGGATGCCCTGGGACGTAAGCTTCGTATCCCTTTCATAAAGCATCACACCCTGCCGGTTAAAGATCGGCTTTGCCAGCCGCATCCCGCTCTTCAGTTCTTCTGTCGGTACAAAGATCATCCGATAACCCCCGTTTCCTTTTCCGGGATCCCGTTTTCATTTAAGCGGGATCTCACTTCATGTACGTTTACTCTTCCGCAAAATACAGATTTTCAAAGATATCCTGGATATCCTCCCCGTCAATGGTCTGAGGCCAGTCCGAATCATCCACGTAAAGCCGCACCACGTCCCCCGCAGAGGTCTTCATGTCGATCCAGCGATCGGCATCGGTGCGGAAGAAATCCAGCTTATCTCCTTCAAAGAGCCTCACTTCATTGCCCTCCAGATCATGCGCCGTCAGATCATGCTTCAGCTCCAGAGTGTCGGTCGTGGCTGTATCGATATAGAAGAATTCGTCATCGCAGACAATGCTCCCGTCCGGCACGAAGTAACATGCCTTATAGACAAAATAGGAGGACAGATAATGCCGGCGCCCGTAAAGGCGGATATTCTGCACATCCCCGGGCATATGTCCCCAGAAGCCGAGGAAATCGCTCTCTTTGTATCTGCTGATCCCGTTACTGTCGATCCGGTAGGTGATGATATACTCATAGTTTTCCAGAGCACGCACGTCCGCAAGGATGAAGTCGGCACTTTCCAGATGCACGAGGAAGTATTCAACGCCATAGGCCTCAACTTTCTCCGAATACGCCTCTCCTTCCTCCAGGGTCATATAGATCTCCGCATCCCTGTACTGATTCAGATGAAAGGCTGCATAAAGCCTGTCATCCCTTCCCGGGATCTCGATACCGTAGGAAGGGATCTGTACGATATACTCTTCCGCAGCCTCGGTAAATCTGCTCCTGACCAGCCTGGGGTACATAACGAAGGGCAGCGTGAGGGTCTGATAGCCGCCGGCATAAGGCGCAAGCTCATAGATCTGGAAATAGAAGGTGATGCTGTCATAGCTTAAGCTGAAGGGCAGATCACCGTTAGTCTCCAGTTTTTTCCGGATGCGGCCTGCCAGATCCTCATCATAGAAGTGATCCGCACCGTATTTGCTCTTCAGTTTCTCATCCAGAAGCTCCGGAAGCGTGTCTGTCTGTCCTTCTTCCAGCACATCGTAGATGCTGAGTTTCTCCCCGCTGGCAGAATCCAGGATCGTGGGATAGAAATAAAACGAACCGTGCGCCCCGCCGAAATAATTTTCCTCGGAACTCACGATACTGGTCACAACAGGATCACTGCGGGTAAGCGTATTCTCGATCCTGTCATAAAAGCTGTAGACCCCGGTCACCTCCGGATTGCTGTTCATCTCCAATGCTTCGTTCTTCATCTTCGTGAACTCGCCGCCGTACACGTGCTGCAGCCACTTATCGTTGAGCTCCTTCACCGCCGCAGCAAGTGCGGGGGAATGCTCTTCTTCCAGCTGGAGCGTCGTGCAGTGTGCCGTTGCGATCGTCGCATTTTTTTCCTGATAATAAAATCCGTTGTCTTCGTATCCGTAGGAATATCTCAGCGGGCGGGTCTGTTCATAACCGGCCGCCGCTCCCCGCAGATCCGGCTGCGTGGGCATCGTCCCCGAACCGTGCAGCTCAGGCCCGCCTTCATCCGACGGAGGCATAGTGGGAGCCGCCGTGGGCGTAGGATCCTCCTCTGCCACGGGCTCTTCATTTTCATAATCATCGATGGAACCCCTCGGTTCCGGTTTTTCCCCGCAGCCTGCCAGCATCGTAATACTCAGCACCGCTGCGAGAACGATCTGTTTTATCTTCTTCATTCCCTGTTCCGCTCCGGGTTGATGACTTTTATATGAGGATACCGGGCCGCTCCGTGCTGCGCACTCCCCGCATCTTCAAAGCTTTCCATCCTAATATCTTATCATAATCAAAGCGTGATTTCAACGGTAGTGCTCGTCGACATAATTCTCCCGGAACATGGAACGCATGATATTATAATGCGCTCCGCTGCGCCAGCCCTGGTCGATGGAGCCCTCGCCGTACAGAACGATCTTGGCATTGGGATAGAGCCGTGTCAGCTCCGTATACTGGTCGTAGGTGATGTGGGTATGCTCGATCCACAGGCGCTCCAGATGCGGTTTATCCCGCAGGTATTCGATGCTGCGCAGTCCCGTATAGCTCATGTTCAGATCCTCCAGATCCGGCAGATACTGAAGGAAGGAGAAATCCTGGATGTTATTGGCAAAAAACTCCAGATATTTCAGTTTCGGCACGAACTGGAGCATCGACAGATCCGTAATGGTACGCCGCGGCCCTGGCGGATCCCATTCTTTCACGTTATCCACCAGGATCAGGATCTGCAGGTTTGGCATATACTGCAGAAATGACAGATCCGAAACAAAATTATGCCCCAGATCCAGTGCCACCATATCGGTACAGTATTTCAGATAATAGGCCTCATCATTATGCATGAAGAAGTCATCCCCCGTGGTCTTGAATGTGGAAAAAGCCACGGTATCCGTCCGCAGCGTCCAGTGGCTTAAAACGATCTCCCAGATCATACGGATCCCCGGATACGCATCCTGAAGCGTCGCATATTCTTCATTACTCAGACCGCAGTCGATCATTGTAAGACGTGTGAGATTGGGAAGCTGCGAGAACAGTTCTCCCATATCCACCCCCGAAAGATCTTCTCCGGAGATATCCGCTTCCTCCGCATCTACGGGGATCACGCTGCTGCCGACCCTCACTTCCGTGACCGGCGTGGGCGTCGGGCTCGGTGAAGGCGTCGGACTCGGAGACGGCGTGGGCGTCGCTGCCTGTGTCGGTACCGGCGTGGGTCCGGAAGACACCCCGTCACCGTTCTGACCGCAGCCGGCCAGGAGGAGCAAAGTTGTGATAAGAAGGACTGTCTTTTTCATAGTAAGAATATTTTATTCTACTTTCAGTTTTTATCAAGATTACATAACTATCCATTGACCGAAAATAGCTGTAATGCTATAATCAACGGCATGGCAGATAAGAGTTTTATCAAGCGTAACCAGTACTATATCGCCGGGATGCGGCCGATCCTCCGGAAGGAGGCTCTGTATTCGGACGATACGGATAATTTTATTTCTCCCGCTCAGCCTTCCGCCTATGATCAGGTCACGATCCGTTTCCGCAGTGCAGCCTACAATATCGATCAGGTCTATCTGGTCGCCAATGGCGAAAAACAGCTCATGGAAATGGAGACCAGGGATGAGCTCTTTGATTACTACCGTACCGTTGTTCAGCTGGAAAATCATCTGTTTTCCTATCATTTCGAGATCCATCTGGGCAAGCTGACCGTTCTTTTCGATGCCCGCGGCGTCGTGAAATCCATAGACGAACACTTCAAGTTCCGTATCATGCCGGGCTTTTCCACTCCCCGCTGGGCCAAGGGTGCCGTAATGTACCAGATCTTCGTGGACCGTTTCTGCAACGGAGATCCCGATAATGACGTACTGACAGACGAGTATAGTTATGTAGATCAGCATACCGTACGTGTGACGGACTGGAACCGCTATCCCGAAAGCATGGATGTGCGTAATTTCTACGGCGGCGACCTGCAGGGCGTTCTGAACAAGATGGATTATCTGGAACACCTGGGCGTAGAGGTGATCTATTTCAACCCGCTCTTCGTATCGCCCTCCAATCATAAATATGACATTCAGGATTACGACAATATCGATCCCCACTTCGGAAAGATCGTAAAAGACGAGGGCGAGCTCCTGCATGAAGGCGACAACGACAACATGCATGCCGGCCGTTATATCACAAGGGTAACAAATAAAGAAAATCTGGATGCCAGCAACGAGCTCTTTGCAAAAGTAGTGGCTGAAGCCCACAAACGCGGGATCCGCGTGATCCTCGACGGCGTGTTCAACCACTGCGGCTCCTTCAATAAGTGGCTGGACCGCGAGCGGATCTATGAAAACGCCGAAGGCTATGAGCCCGGTGCCTATATCACCAAAAACAGCCCTTACCACGACTTCTTCCGTTTTCATGACGATGCCGATCATAAATGGCCCTACAACCCGACCTACGACGGCTGGTGGGGACACGATACCCTGCCGAAGCTGAATTACGAGGGTTCTCAGGCTCTGCATGATTATATCCTGCGGATCGGCCAAAAATGGGTCTCGCCTCCCTATAACGCCGATGGCTGGCGTCTCGACGTGGCCGCAGATCTGGGCCATTCCACGGAATTCAACCATAAATTCTGGCAGGATTTCCGCAAAGCCGTAAAAGAAGCCAATCCCGAAGCCATCATCCTGGCAGAGCATTACGGCAGCCCCGCAGCCTGGCTGCAGGGAAATGAATGGGACACGGTCATGAACTATGATGCCTTCATGGAGCCCATTACCTGGTTCCTCACCGGAATGCAGAAGCACAGCGACGATTTCCGTCCCGACCAGCTCAACAATTCCGGAAACTTCTGGGCGGCGATGATGTATCACATTTCCGATATGACCATGCCTTCCATCGACATTTCGATGAACGAGCTGTCCAACCACGATCACTCGCGTTTCCTGACGCGTACGAACCGCCGAGTGGGTCGTACTGCCAGCGCGGGACCGGAAGCTGCTTCCGAGGGGATCAGCAAAGCCGTGATGCGTGAAGCCGTCCTCTTCCAGTTCACCTGGATCGGCGCGCCCACCATCTATTACGGTGACGAGGCCGGCCTCTGCGGCTGGACCGATCCCGACAACCGCAGGACTTATCCCTGGGGTAACGAGGATCAGGAGATGATCTCCTTCCACAGGAAAATGATCTCCCTGCGCAAGCGCTGCCACGAGTTCAAGCACGGTTCCATCGCAGTACTCTGCAACGAGCCCGGCATCATCGCCTTCGGCCGCTTCAACCGCGAAGGCCAGAGCGCCGTGATCCTGAACAATAACGACGAAGAAGTCACCCGTGAATTCCTGCTCTGGCCTCTGGGGATACGCAAAAACGCCACCCTCAAGCTGATGATGCTCTCAACCGAGGATGGCTTTGATGATACCCACGAAGAATACTGGCTGGAAAGCGGAAGGATCACCATGACGCTGCCGAAGCATTCGGCCATGATCCTGCGCCACGCCGGCGACGGCGGGCTGTGCTTCTGAAAACAGGAACCATCCCCGTGTCTGTTTAAATACTGACCAAAAAAGATCCGCGGCGTCACCGCGGATCTTCTCATTTCCGACTTTCTGTCTTTAGAAGAATCCCTTCTTTTTCTTTTTCTTTCCGGGGGGTTCATCCCCGTTGTGCTCGGCACGGTAACGTTCCGCCGCATGCAGGCTGTCGCCGTTCGCCGCATCATATTCCTTCAAAAGCTTTTTCGCCGCATCGCTCAGTTTCAGGGGCACCTGCACCGAAAGCAGCACGTAATGGTCGCCGCGGTTTCTGGGATCCCTGAGCGAAGGCACGCCTTTTCCTTTCAGGCGCACACGGCTTTCCGACGCCGTACCGGGCTTCACGTCATAGATCACGGGGCCGTCCACGGTATCGATCACGATCTCGCCGCCCAGCGCCGCTACCGGGAAAGGTACCGGCACGGTGGAAAAGATATCGCGCTCGTCTCTCTGAAAGATGGGATGGGGTGCAACGATCGCTTCGATCAGCACATCCCCGCGCGGACCGCCGTTCACTCCCGGATCGCCCAGACCGCTCTTTCTGAGCTGCTGGCCGTTATCGATACCGGCAGGGAATTCCACCTCGTATTTCTTCCGCATGGAAACATAGCCGCTGCCGCTGCAGTCCGGGCATTTCTCGCGGATGATCTTGCCGCTGCCGCCGCAATCCGGGCAGGTCTGGACATTCTGCATCACGCCGAAAAAGCTCTGCTGCGAGAATACCACCTTGCCCTTGCCGCCGCACTTGGAACAGGTATCTACGCTGCTGCCGGGTTTGGCTCCGCTGCCGCCGCAGGTCTTGCAGACCTCTTTGACATTCAGCTCGATCTCCTTCTTGCAGCCGAAGACCGCTTCTTCAAAAGTCAGACGCACACTGGTACGGATGCTGTTCCCCTTCATGGGACCGTTGCCGCCGCGGCTGCTGCGGCGTCCGCCGCCGAAAGCCCCGCCGAACAGATCGCCGAAGATACCTCCGAACAGATCTTCAAAATCCATGGTGGAATAGCCGCCGAAAGGATTACCTCCCGCACCGCCTTCAAAGGCCGCATGCCCGAACTGGTCGTACTGGCGCCGCTTCTCCGGATCGGAAAGCACACCGTAGGCCTCGGAGGCTTCCTTAAATTTTGCTTCGGCATCCTTGTCGCCCGGGTTCATATCGGGGTGGTATTTCTTGGCCAGCTTCCGGTACGCTGCCTTGATGGCCGCGTCGTCCGCCGTTTTTTCCACACCCAGGACCTCATAATAATCTCTCTTGTCTGCCATGACTTTTACTCCAATTTCCGGAATCTGTTTTTTTTGTTATTTCACACTCAGCGTGATCCTGTGAGATAAACTGCAGAAAGAAGCAGCCCCCGCTTTCCGGTTTCCGTTTCTTCCACCTCGCATTCAGCGCAATCCTGTGGATACAAGCGCAGAAAAGAAGCAAGCACCCGCAGCATTGCCGCAGCACTTAGCAAGTGCGAGCGTCCAATCCTGCCCGAGGTACTGTTTGAGCGAAGCTCGCGCACGGTCGGCGCGAGCAAGCAAGTTGCCGAGGGCAGGTCGGTTTCAGGACGCGACGCACGAGCTTATGTGCGGAGGCATCCGCAAGGGGGCTGCTTCTTTCTGCGCTTATTTTGCACAGGATCCGCTCTTACTCAGATCTCCTTAAAATCCCCGTCGATGATGTCGTCGCCGCCGTTGCCGCCCTGGCCACCGTTACCGCCATTGCCGCCGGCGTTTCCGCCCATGCCGCCGCCCATGTTCATGTTGCTCATGTCGGGACCTGCACCGCCTGCAGCACCTGCGCCGCCCATATTCTCATACATCTTGGTAAAGAGGCTCTGGGCCTTCTCCATCATCTTTTCCTGTTTAGCCTTGATATCGGCCACCTGGCTCTCGGACAGCTCCTGATCCTTGGTGCTCTCCAGCAGATCCTTCAAGCTCTTCAGTTCATCTTCCAGAGCGCTCTTCTCGCCGGCGTCGATCTTGTCGCCCACTTCGTTCAGGGCCTTTTCTACCTGGAATACCATGGAATCCGCTTCGTTGCGGGTATCGATGGCTTCCTTACGCTTCTTATCCTGTGCCTCGTACTCGGCTGCTTCCTTCACGGCCTTGTCGATATCTTCATCGCTCATGTTGGAGCCTGCGGTGATGGTGATGTGCTGCTCCTTACCGGTACCCAGATCCTTAGCGGATACGTTCACGATACCGTTGGCATCGATATCGAAGGTCACCTCGATCTGCGGCACACCGCGGCGTGCGGGAGGGATGCCGTCCAGACGGAACTGGCCGAGGCTCTTGTTGTCTTTTGCAAACTGACGCTCACCCTGTACCACGTTGATGTCCACGGCGGTCTGGTTGTCGGCTGCGGTGGAGAATACCTGGCTGTGCTTGGTGGGGATCGTCGTGTTACGCTCGATCAGACGGGTTGCCACACCGCCCATGGTCTCGATGGACAGGCTCAGCGGGGTAACATCCAGAAGGAGGATCTCGCCTGCACCGGCATCGCCGGCCAGCTTACCGCCCTGGATGGAAGCACCCAGTGCCACGCACTCATCCGGGTTCAGGGTCTTGCTGGGCTCCTTACCGGTCAGCTGTCTAACCTTTTCCACTACGGCAGGTACACGGGTGGAACCGCCTACCAGCAGTACCTGTCCCAGATCGGAGGGATTCAGGCCCGCATCCTTCAAGGCGTTACGCACAGGCTCTGCCGTGGATTCGATCAGATCGTGTACCAGCTCTTCGAATTTTGCCCTGGTCAGGTTCAGATCCAGGTGCTTCGGCCCCTCGGTGGTAGCCGTGATGAAGGGCAGGTTGATATTGGTGGTGGTGGAAGCAGAAAGCTCTTTCTTTGCCTTCTCTGCTGCTTCCTTCAGTCTCTGCATTGCCATCTTGTCGCCGGAAAGGTCCACGCCTTCGGCGTTCTTGAATTCCTTCAGCATCCAGTCCGTGATGCGCTGGTCAAAGTCATCGCCGCCCAGACGGTTGTTACCGCTGGTAGCCAGCACCTCGATCACGCCTTCGCCGATCTCGATGACGGACACATCGAAGGTACCGCCGCCCAGGTCGTAGACCATGACCTTCTGGTCGTTTTCCTTATCCACGCCGTAAGCCAGGGCCGCGGCGGTAGGCTCGTTGATGATGCGGAGGACCTCCAGGCCGGCGATGCGGCCTGCGTCCTTGGTAGCCTGGCGCTGGCTGTCGTTGAAGTAAGCCGGCACGGTGATGA
>JAEEGL010234203.1_pt1 | contig 17662 bp, 9 predicted proteins | sample 9134231 | NCBI WGS metagenome assembly JAEEGL01 (sample SAMN16246548, study PRJNA631951) | gut metagenome | biome: gut microbiome; feature: rumen; material: fiber-attached | host: Bos | place: Iran: Karaj | collected 2018-10 | reverse complement strand
TGTCGTTTGATGCCAAGAGCGGTGACTACCACATCATCCAACAGTTGATTGTCCGACTCAAGCGTAACATTGATTTTCGTTTTGCCTTTGATGGCCACTTCCTTGGTCTTGTAGCCCACGAAGCTGAACACCAACACATCGTCATGGTCAGCAGTGAGGCTGTAATTGCCATCCACGTCAGTGATGGTGCCGTTTTGTGTGCCTCGCACCTGTACCGTGACACCTGGTAGGCCATAGCCGTCTTCGCCCGAGATGACTTTTCCGCTCACTGCGAGGCTTTGTGCGAGGACGGCAAGCGGCGAAACCACCAAGGCCAAAAAGAGTAAGAGTAAAAACTTTCTGTTCATATCGTTGACATTTTGTTTGTTGGGGGCAAAGGTAAGAAAAAAAACTCGAGATGATGCAAAACATACCGGACGAAGCAGATTTTTTCTACTTTTGCAAGAGAAAAGCATAACCCCTATGGCTGAATACGATGATCTTCAAGAAAAGCAGATCTATTCGGAAAGAACCGAGAAGGAGACCGACAAGAAATGCCCACAATGTGGTGCCACCGTTACCTTCGACCCCTCTTCGGGGTTGATGCACTGCGAATATTGCGGCTATACCTGCGAGCTGCCCAAGGCCGAAGACGAAAAGGAAATCTGTGAAATGGACTTTGAGGCCGCCCTGCACACTGCGAGTTTCAACTGGGGCGAGCAAAAGAAGTCGGTGCAATGCAAGCAATGCGGTGCTGTCACCATATATGATGCCCTCGAAACCGCTGCTGTGTGTCCCTTCTGCGGTTCCACCAATGTGATGCCCGCCGCCACCGACAGCACTATTGCTCCAGGCGGTGTGTGTGTCTTCGCCATCACCAAGGAACAAGCTGGCGAAAACTTCAAGAAATGGCTCAAACGGAAATGGTTTGCCCCCCGTAAAGCCAAAAAAAGTGCCTCTCCAGAAGCGTTCAAAGGCATCTATCTGCCTTATTGGACCTTCGATGCACAAACCACATCCAACTTCACGGCTCGAGCGGGATACGACAGCAAAGGCAACAACAAGTCGAATACCACAACAAACTGGAAACACGTCAGCGGCATCTATCAAGAGCTTTTCGACGATGTGACAGTAATGGCCTCAAAGCGTCACGAAGGCACAGGCGTGAAAGGTTGTGAGCCCTTCGACTTCTCGAAACTGATTCCCTATACACCACAAGCGGTGGCTGGCTTTGCCGCAGAACGCTATTCCGTAGGCCTAAAAGAAGGCTGGGGAAAGGCGCAACAGACCATACAATCGCGACTGAAAGGCAATATCGCCAAATATGTCAAGAAACACTGGCACGCCGACCGCTCCGATAGTGTAAAGTTTTCAACCATGTACAATAACATCACCTATAAATATCTCCTTGTTCCCACTTGGATTTCTTCATTTAAGTACAAAGACAAGACATACCAGTTTGTCGTGAACGGACAGACAGGCAAAATGAGTGGCAAAGCACCTTTGTCAGCATGGCGCATCACCCTGTTCTGGGCTATTCTTATTGGCATCTTTGCCTTTCTGTTCTATCTGAATAATTAAAACCATGGAAAAAAAGCTGTTCCTTCTTGATGCTTACGCATTGATTTACAGGGCTTTCTTTGCCTTGAACAAGAACCCGCGCCTCAACTCGAAAGGCGTCAACACCTCGGCGGTGATGGGCTTCTTGAACTCACTCTACGAGATTCTGAAGAACGAGAAGCCCACCCATATAGGTGTAGCCTTCGACGTGGCCGGCACCGCACAACGGCAAGCCGAATTTGCCGACTACAAAGCCAACCGCGAGAAGATGCCCGACGACCTGCGCGAGTCCATACCTTATATAATAAGACTTGTTGAAGCTTTCAATATCCCCGTCTACGGTGTGGAAGGCTACGAAGCCGATGATGTTATAGGAACATTATCGAAAAAAGCTGAACAACAAGGCTTTATCACTTACATGATGACCCCAGACAAGGACTTCGGACAACTCGTCACTGATAAAGTTTTGCTCTACAAGCCTGCCAAATTCGGGGAACCAGCACAGATTTGGGGACCGAAAGAAGTCTGCCAACGCTACGGCATCCAAGAGCCCAAGCAACTCATTGACATTCTTGGACTTTGGGGCGATGCTGCCGACAACATCCCAGGCATCCCAGGCATCGGCGAAAAGACGGCGGCACAATTGGTGGGACAATACGGCAGCGTGGAAAACCTCATTGCCCACGCCGACGAGCTGAAAGGCAAACAAAAAGAAAACGTCATCAACTTCGCCGAACAAGGGCTGATGTCGAAGATGCTGGCCACTATAAATCTAGAAGTGCCAGTCGAGTTCAACGAGGAAGAACTTCGTGCCAAGGAACCCGACGTGCCCGCACTGATGGCCCTGTTTGAGGAACTTGAGTTCAAGACTTTTGCCAAACGTTTTTTGGAGGATTATAAGAGGAAGCAATCCTTTGGGGTCGGCCCTTCGACAGACTCAGGGACCTCTATTTCTGACAGCCGCTTTGCGTCATTGCGAGGAACGAAGCAATCCAGGGAGGCTGCTAGAAGTCAAACGCCCGACTTGTTTTCCACCGAAACACCAAGCATCACAGGCCAATTCGACCTGTTCGGCCAAAGGGAAAATGGTCTGTTGGAGTTCTCCGACAAGGACTCGGCCAAGACGGTAAAACACGACTACAAGCTTGTAGAAACAGAGGTAGAAATCAAGGCATTGGTGGAACTGCTTTCTGCGCATGTCATACCGACCGACGAAGGAGGACGCAAGCAGTTCGTCTTCGACACCGAAACGACCAATATCGATGTGTATTCCGCCGAGTTGGTAGGACTCTCCTTCGCCATCAAGGCGCATGAGGCGTGGTATCTGCCAATGCCTGCCAATCGTGAGGAATGTCAGAAAAAACTGGAACTGCTACGACCGTTGTTCGAAGACGAAAGCATCCTAAAAATTGGACAGAACCTGAAATACGACATCTCCATGCTGGCGCAATACGGCATCACGGTGAAAGGAAAAATGTTCGATACCATGTTGGCACATTACCTTTTGGAACCCGAACAACGCCACAACATGGACTACCTCGCCGAAGTCTACCTTAATTACATCACCATTCCCATCGAAGACTTGATTGGCAAGGGGCGGCAACAGAAAACCATGCGCGAGGTACCAGTGGAGCTGGTGAAAGAATACGCCGCCGAAGATGCCGACATTACACTACAGCTTTATGAAAAACTTTTGCCTTTGCTGAAAGAAAACGGAGTGGAGAAGCTGTTTTATGAGATTGAGATGCCGCTTGTGCCAGTTTTGAGCCGCATGGAGGCCAACGGCGTGAAAATCGACACAGAGAATCTGCACCAAATCAGTGAGGAGTTTGGTGACGAGATTCATAAAATCGAGGAAGAAATTTACGCGTTGGCGGGAACACCTTTTAATATTGCCTCTCCGAAACAGTTAGGCGAAATCCTTTTCGAGAAACTGAAAATCGACGAGAAAGCCAAGAAAACCAAGACGGGACAATATGCCACAGGCGAAGAAGTCCTGCAAAAACTCTCGCACAAGCACCCGATTATCCAAAAGATTTTGGATTACCGCTCGTTCACTAAACTGAAGTCCACCTACCTGGACGCACTACCTGCCTTGGTCAACCCGAAGGATGGATTGATACATACTTCATATAATCAGGCTGTTACAGCTACAGGTCGCTTAAGTTCCAACAACCCGAACCTGCAAAACATCCCCGTACGCACGGCGCAGGGCCGCGAGATTCGTCGCGCTTTCGTGCCGCGCAGCGAGGCTTATACCCTTCTTGCCGCCGACTACTCCCAAATCGAGCTGCGCATCATCGCCCATTTGAGTCAAGACCCTGCCATGATTAGCGACTTCAACCTCGGTCATGACATACACGCGGCCACGGCAGCCAAGGTGTTTCATGTGCCGATGGAACAGGTCACCAAGGAGCAACGCAGCCGGGCAAAAGCGGTCAACTTTGGCATCATCTACGGCATGTCGGCCTTTGGTCTGGCCGAGCGCATGGAACTCTCGCGCAGCGAGGCCGCCGACATTATCAAGAAATATTTTGAAGAATATGCGGGCATCAAGGAATACATGAACCGTAGCATCGCTTTGGCCAAGGAACGCGGCTATGCCGAGACCATCCTGGGTCGCCGCCGCTACCTACGCGACATCAACGGTTCCAACAGCGTGGTGCGCGGTTTCGCCGAGCGCAACGCCATCAACGCGCCCATCCAAGGCAGCTCCGCCGACATGATCAAAATCGCGATGATTGGCATCCACGAAGCGCTGCAACGGCTGAAGATGCAGTCGAAAATGATCCTTCAAGTACATGACGAGCTTGTTTTCGACGCGTATTTGGATGAACTCGAAGAATTGAAATCTATTGTCGAGAGCAAGATGGTGAACGCTTTGCCACTGTCAGTGCCCGTGGTGGTGGAAATGAACACCGGAAGCAACTGGCTGGAAGCGCATTAATAGTTTGCAGTTGACAGTTAGCAGTTAATAGTTTATTTTTGCAGCGAAATATTTAGTCCATGGCCATACCAAGGGAAACGGTTGAACAAATCCTGCAAGCCGCTCGTATTGAGGAGGTTGTAGGTGAGTTTGTCACTCTGAAGAAGAAAGGGTCAAATATGTGGGGCAACTGCCCTTTCCACAATGAGAAGACCCCTTCTTTCAGCGTCAACCCAGCCCGCAACATCTTCAAGTGCTTCGGTTGCGGCAAGGCGGGCGATTCGGCCAAGTTCCTCATGGAACACGAACACTACACCTACCCCGAGGCCTTACGCTATCTAGCCAAGAAATACAACATCAAAATCGAGGAGAAGCAGCAAACTGCTGAAGAACTGATGCAGCAAAGCATCCGCGAGAAGATGTTCAACATCAATGAGTTCGCGGACAAGTATTTTGTTGACACACTATGGAATACAGAAGAAGGCAAGACCGTCGGTTTAGAGTATTTCCGTGAGCGCGGCTACCTCAACCCCATCATTCAAAAATTCCACCTTGGCTACAACCCCGATTCCGCCCATTGGGACACCTTCACCGAATACGCCAAGAAAAACGGCTATTCCGAGGAACTCCTTGAACAAATCGGCCTGTCCATCAAAGGTTCAAAAGGTCTCTACGACCGCTACCACGGCCGCGTCATGTTCCCCATCCACAACCTAACGGGACGCGTCATCGGCTTTGGCGGCCGTATCCTCGTCAACGACAAGAAAAGCCCCAAATACCAGAACTCGCCCGAGTCGGAGATTTACGACAAGAAACATACACTCTACGGCATCTATTTCGCCAAGAACGCCATCGCCAAGCAAGACGAGTGCATCCTCGTGGAAGGCTATTTCGACGTATTGCGGATGCACCAAATCGGCATAGAGAACGTGGTGGCCAGTAGTGGCACTTCGCTCACCATGGAGCAGATTCGCCTCGTCAAGCGCTACACGAAAAACATCACCATGCTCTACGACGGCGACGCGGCGGGTATCCATGCTGCCGTGCGCGGCACCGACATGATTCTCTCTGAAGGCATGAACGTGCGCGTTGTGGTGCTACCTCCCGAACACGACCCCGATACCTTCGGCAAGGAGTTTTCGACGGAATATGTCAGCAACTACTTAAAAAACAACGCTAAAGACTTCATTCGTTTCAAAACGGAATTGTTGCTGAAAGATGCTGAAAACGACCCCATAAAGCGTGGGCAGGTGGTTCGCGACATTGTGGAGACCATATCTGTCATCCCTGACAGCATTTTCCGCATCACTTATGTCAAAGAATGTAGCCGCATTTTGGACATGCCCGAGCAGACGCTCACCAATGAGCTGAATAAACTCCTTCGATCAAAGTTCAAGAAATCTCTAGGACAAGAGGGTGATGCGCTACCCGAAACGGATACCACGACAGTGGCCACGCCAAAACAAGAGGAAACCATTGAGGAACAGCTGCCAGCGGGCTACTACCAAGAGCGCGAGTTGGTGAAACTGCTGCTAATGTACGGTCATGACATGATTACAGAACAACGCATCGACGAGGAAGGCCAACAGACTTTGGAGCAAGTCACTGTGGCGCAGTTCATCATCGATGACCTGAAAAACGACGGTTGTCTCTTCCTTGACCCTGTCAACCGCAAGATTTTTGACCTTTTCGACCATGCCATCGACCAAGGCCTCATCCCCGACGATCAATTTTTCGTTTCCAACGAGGACGAAGCCGTCTCGCAACTCGCCGCCGACCTGCTCTCCTCCCCTTATAAACTCGACCAATGGGAGAAACACGGCATTTTCGTCAAGCGCGAAGAAGATATGCTACGCACCACGGTGCTCTCATCGATTTACCGCTACAAGGACCTCATCATCGAAGATCGCCGCAAGGCCATAGAAGAAGAACTGAAATCCGCCGATGACCCCGATGACCAATTGATTCTCCTGAAACGAAAGAAAGACCTTGACGACATCCGCAAGACGTTGAATCACGAGCTGGGAATCGTCATTGCGAGGTGAGACATAAAAAAGGGCCGACAACTTGCGCTGCCAGCCCTATCAAGATAATCAAAACTTACCCCACCACGATATTCACAATCTTCTTCGGCACGTAGATGACTTTCTTCACCTGCTTGCCCTCAATCCATTTGGCGGACTCGGGAGCGGCGAGCACGGCGGCTTGCACCTCGTCTTGGTTCATCGTGACAGGCAACTCCATGTTGAAGCGCATCTTGCCATTGAAGCTCACGGGATAGTTGAAGCTGTTTTCCACTGTCTTGCTCTCGTCATAGACGGGGAACGTGGTATTCACCACCGAGGTGTCGTGACCCAACAAATGCCAAAGTTCTTCGGCGATATGCGGGGCATAAGGAGAAATCATAACGCATAGCGGCTCAAGAATTTCGCGCTTGTTGCACTTCAAATCAGCGAGTTCGTTGATGCAAATCATGAAGGCCGAAACGACCGTGTTGAACGAGATGCTCTCAATGCCTTCCTCCTCCTTCTTGATGAGTTTGTGCAGGCTCTTCAATTCGGGCGCGGTGGCGGCTTCGTCGCTGACGCTGAACTCGTTGTTCTCGTTGTGGAACAGCCTCCAGAACTTGCGCACGAAGCGGAACGTGCCCTCAATGCCTTGCGTGTCCCAAGGTTTGGATTGCTCCAAAGGACCGAGGAACATCTCATAGAGACGCAGCGTGTCGGCTCCGTATTTCTCCACGAGGTCGTCAGGGTTCTGCACGTTGTATTTCGACTTCGACATTTTCTCGACTTCGCTGCCGCAAACGAAAATGTCGTTGCCGTCCTTGTCCTTCTCAAAGATGAAACGGGCATCGTGCAGGTCGTCGCGCCATTGACGGAACGCTTCCACGTCAAGCACATCGTTGCGCACCATGTTGATGTCCACATGAATCGGGTCGCTGAACAGCTCACGATCGGGCAAATTCTTGGAGATGAACATCAGACCTTTAAACGCCTCGCCTTCCACAAAAGCCGGAACTTCCTTGCCAGCAACCAAATCCTTAATCTTCTGTTCGACAACATTAGTTCCCTTCTCGTAATCATTCACCACGTCGATAATCGGCACCATCAGTAGCTTGTAGCCTTTACTTTCGGCGTATTCCTGCCACGGTTCAGCCACCTTCTCGAGGTTGCCCATGCGGTTGATTTCAATGAGGATGCCTTTCTCGGGACAGAAAAAGTCAAAACGGCGACGACCATCCTTGAAGTCCTTCTCGAACTTCACGCCCATCTTGTTATCCTTAATCATGTTCCAAACGGTGTATTCGCTCAACTTCTCCATGTTGACACGATAGGCAAAGCTGGAACGACCCTGAATCATACCCTGATTAATCATGCGCTGGAACGGTTCATCCTTGCATGACAAACCAATGTCATACAAGAACTTGCACCAGAAGCGGCTGTAAATCAGGTGGCCGGTGGCATGCTCGGCACCGCCGATATAAAGGTCCACGTTCTGCCAATAGTCGTTGGCTTCGCGGCTAAAGTATTCCTTGTCGTTGTGCGGGTCCTCGTAACGGAAATAGTAGCCGCTCGAACCGGCAAAGCCAGGCATGGTATTCGTCTCGATGGGATAGCCTTCCTCCGTGACCCAATCCTTGGCACGGGCCAAAGGCGGCTCACCCGTTTCGGTGGGCTTATATTCATCGATGGCAGGCAACTCCAAAGGCAGCTTTGACTCGTCCATCGCGTAAGGCATACCGTCCTTATAGTAAATCGGGAACGGCTCGCCCCAGTAACGCTGGCGGCTGAAGATGGCATCGCGGAGGCGGTAGTTGGTCTTGCCTGTGCCAACGCCCAGTTTCTCCAATTCCACAATCATACGCTCAATGGCCTTCTTTACAGACAGGCCGTTGAGAAAACCCGAATTGACCAATTCACCATCCTTGGCATCGAAGCTCTCGTCCCATGTGGCGGGGTCGGTCGGCTCAATGCCGGGTTTCTTCACCACTTGGATGATAGGCAGGTTGAAATGACGGGCGAAGGCGAAGTCGCGGCTGTCGTGAGCAGGCACGGCCATGATGGCACCCGTGCCATAGCCCATCAGCACGTAGTCGGCAATCCAAATGGGCAGTTTGGCACCCGTGATGGGGTTGATGCCGTAAGCACCCGTGAAGGCACCGCTCACCTTGCGAACCTCAGCCATGCGCTCACGCTCGCTACGATTCTTGGTGCGGGTGATGTATTCCTCCACCTCGGCGCGCTGCTCTGGTGTAGTGATTTCCGAAACCAGTTCATGCTCGGGGGCTAGCACCATGAAGGTGGTGCCGAACAAAGTATCCGCACGGGTGGTAAACACCTCTAAATCAATGTCTTTTCCGTCCACCTTGAAGATGACGGAGGCACCCATCGACTTGCCAATCCAGTTGCGCTGCAAGTCCTTCACCGACTCGCTCCAATCCACGGTTTCAAGACCTTGGAGCAAACGGTCGGCGTATGCCGTGATACGCAATTGCCACTGTTTCATCGACTTGCGCTCCACTGGGAAACCGCCACGCACCGAGAGGCCGTCGGCCACCTCGTCGTTGGCAAGCACCGTACCCAAGCCCGGGCACCAGTTCACCATCGCCTCGGCTTGATACGCAAGGCGGTAGTTCATCAACACCTCCTGTTGCTCCTTCTCGCTCATGGCCTTCCATTCGGCGGCGGTGAAGCTCAAGGGCTTGCTTTCGGCCACGTTGAGGCCTTCGGTGCCACGTTCCTCGAAGCGGTGGATTAGTTTGCGAATGGGTTGGGCTTTTTGACAGCCGTAGCAGTAGAACGAGTTAAACAATTGAAGGAAAGTCCACTGCGTCCACTTGTAATAGCCCGGCTCGCAAGTGCGCACCTCGCGGTCCCAGTCGTAGCAGAACCCGATCTTGTCCATCTGCTCGCGGTAGCGGTTGATATTCTTCTCGGTCGTTACGGCGGGATGGGTACCCGTTTGGATGGCATATTGCTCAGCGGGCAGACCGTAGGCGTCATAACCCATCGGGTGCAGCACGTTGAAGCCTTTCAAACGCTTGTAACGCGCATAGATATCGGAGGCAATATAGCCTAACGGATGCCCGACATGCAGACCCGCGCCCGAAGGATACGGGAACATGTCCAAGACATAGAATTTCGGCTTACTATGGTCAATATCAACCTTATACACTTTGTGGTCGCGCCAATACTGCTGCCACTTCTTCTCGATTTCGATAAAGTTATAGTCCATATAACGAGGTGTTTTTTGCTGGTTTTTGAAAGAAACTGCAAAAATACAGTTTTTTAGAATGTAACAGCGGCAAATTCTTGACCTAATTGGTGAATTTGTTGTAAAATCTGAGCCTCACGCTCTTGAGAGGGTTTTTTGAATCCGTTGATGTAGTTGCGCAGCAATCCCGCATTGATTCCAGCCTTCAATGCAAACTGACCCACATTGATTTCTGGATGGGTCAAGAAAAAGCGTTGCATTTCAGAGGGTTCCGCTTCATCGTAAGTGAAACTCTCGAAACTGACATCCACATCCAATTTCCGCCAATGGATTCCGATTGTGCTAATTTCGTATTCTTCGCGTTCTGCTTCTGAAGCCTTCAACAAATCCTTGTACCAAAGCAGCGACTGACGATAGGTTTTCCCATCGTCGCCAAAGCCATAGAGCCATTCCCCGTCAAACCATATTTTATTGATCTTCATCGTCTTCCATTTTATTCAATGCAAAGATAGGTATTATTTTTGATTCCCTAAAGGGTTTAGACAAAAAAATTCAGCCGCGAACGGCAAAAAACACGTTTCACGGCTGGATAATTTTTCTCAAATAATTCCATTTTCTTTCAAAGCCCAACTTATATTTATGGATTTTTTCGGGAAGAATTGACTATATGATTCAAGTCATCTCCATTTGCTTGGTTATAGACATTGTCAAACGGACTTGACGCACCAAATCCGAGAGCAAAAGTACATAAAAAACAAGAAACGCAAGACTTCCTACAAAAAATCTTCAAAAAGTTTTCTTCATAACAATCCAAATCTCCCTCGAATTTTCTCCAAACTCCCCAACAAAAAATCTTCAAACTGCCTAACAGATTTTCTTCAAACTGCCTAATGAAAAATCTTCAAACTGCCTAACAGAATCACCGCAACCAAATCTTCTCCCCAACCTTCAGCCTCACACCTTCCTCCAATCCATTCTTCTTCAAGATTTTATCGGGTCTTACAGCATAGCGCAAAGCGATGTCACGAAGGGTTTCACCTTCCTCGACGGTATGTTTCTTCGCCTTCCAGTTGCGGCACTTCAGCTTGGCGAGATATACCACGTCGCCGCTGTGGAACACCATCTCATCGGGACGACGCAATAAGTTGTATTGGCAGAAACGCTTGTATTTCACTCCAAACTCTTTCGCCATGTTTTCGGGTGTCTCGCCTTCTTTGGCGAAGACAAAACGCACTCCGTTGTTCTCGTAGATGAAACGTTTGTCAGCAGTCATGTCGACCAACTCGAATACAGAACGGTCGGCAGGGGAATAGGCCAACTCGAGTAATTCCTCTTCTGGCGCAATGTCGGGCAGCTGGTTGTCGTCCTCCATCAAGCCGAGAGCGATGCGGTCGTATTTTGCGAGGTCGTACAGTTCAATGCGGTCGATGAGCAATTGGGCGTACTTTGGGTTGGTGGCATAGCCCGCCGCCTTCAAGCCCTTGGCCCAGCCTTGGTAATCGGTGATTTCAAGGTCGAACAAGGCGGCATAACGGCTGCGGCCACACAGGAACTCGGAATGGTCGACAAACGACTCCTCGGCATTCTTGTATTTCCGGAAACACTCGTTCTCCTCGTCGTCATCCATGTAATAGGTTTTGCCCGTCCAGCCCTTGTGACACTTGATGCCAAAGTGGTTCTTGGCCTCACGAGCCAATGCACTATTGCCAGCCCCCGACTCCAACAGGCCCTGTGCCAAAGTGATGGATGCCGGAATCTTGTGTTCCCTCATCTCGCGCATGGCAATGTCCTTGTAGGTCTCGATGTATTCTTCCGGGGTGATGCGCTGGGCTATGAGTGCTATCGGAACTATGAGCAGGAGGAGAATAAAAATCTTTTTCATAGGTATTTGTTTGAAATTGACTATAGCCAATGGCCTATGTCTCTCCATTCAAAGTCTTAAACCTTTTGCTTTCTTGGGTGCCGCCATCTGCCATTGGTCAAAGTAAAAACATAAAAACTGGCAATTTCGTATAATTCCGCCAAAATTACTTCCCATCAAGGAAAAAACCCTATCTTTGAAGCCTATTTCAAACCACCCTTTATGGACACAACAAGCCTTTTCCATTATTTTCCAGAGCTTACCGAAAAGCAGAAGGAGCAATACAACCAACTGAAAGACATCTATTTGGATTGGAACAGCAAGATTAATGTCATCTCGCGAAAAGATATGGAACGGTTCTACGAGCACCATGTGTTGCATTCGTTGGCCATCGCTAAATACTTCGAACTGCTACCTGGCATGAAGGCCATGGACCTCGGCACGGGAGGTGGTTTTCCTGGCATTCCCTTGGCCATCATGTTTCCACAGACCGAGTTCTACCTCATTGACGGGACGGGCAAGAAAATCAAGGTGGTGAACGCCGTGAAAGATGCCATCGGACTCGAAAATGTAGTGGCTGAACAAAAGCGTGCCGAAGAAGTCAGAGAAAAATTCGATGTGATTACCGGTCGCGCCGTGATGACCTTGCCCGAAATTGCCAACCTTGCAGGCAACCGATTGAGAATCAGGGGGGACGTAGAGGCAGGTGGCATCATGTACCTGAAAGGTGGAGACCTGACAGAAGAAATTAGCAAGCTCAACCGCTACTGGAGGGTGAAGAAAGTACCCGTTGGACGGTGGTTCAAGGAAGAGTATTTTGAAGAGAAATATGTGGTACACTTGTATTGACGCGGGACTGCAGGACACGGGACTTTGACCCGACCACGTCCCGAAGGGACGAAACTTCATTAACCCGATACAAGCGTAGCGCAGTTTCGGGAGAAACAAATAACAAACACCTATAAAAAATGAAAAGACTGTCACTAACACTAATCATGACACTTGCCTTGAGCGTGGTTGCGCTTGCCCAACAAGCCATTCCCTTCGACCCAAACGTCAGACGAGGCAAACTCGAAAACGGGCTGACCTACTACATCCGTCACAACGAGAAGCCCGCCCAACGTGCCAACTTCTACATTGCACAGAAGGTCGGTTCCATCCTTGAAGAAGACGACCAACGGGGCCTCGCCCACTTCCTCGAACACATGGCCTTCAACGGCACCGTCAACTTCCCCGGCAAAGAACTCCTTAATTATATGGAGCACAACGGCGTGAAGTTCGGCGAAAACGTCAACGCCTGGACCAGCATCGAGCAGACCGTCTACATGCTCACCAACGTGCCGACCACCAACATGGGCCTCGTCGATTCGTGCATACTCATCCTCCATGACTGGTCGAGCTTCATCGCCCTCGAGAGCGAGGAAATCGACAAGGAACGCGGCGTCATCCTTGAAGAGATGCGGCAAGGCCAAGGTGCCCAGATGCGCATCTACCAGAAGATGCTGCCCGAAATCTATCCCAACAGTCCCTACGGCCATCGCCTGCCTATCGGCACCGAGGAAGTGGTCAGTGGTTTCGACCATGACGCTCTGCGCGCTTACTACCACAAGTGGTACCGCCCCGACCTACAAGGCATTATCATTATCGGCGACATCGATGTCAACCAAGTTGAAAAGCACCTGAAGAGCATCTTCGAAGACATCCCCGCCCCCATTGACCCCGCCGAAAGAACCCGATTTGAGGTGGCTAACAATGACGAGCCCATCGTCAGTATCTGCACCGACCCTGAAAACACCAACTACAACATCTCCGTGTACTACAAGCATGACGTGGTGCCCAACGAGGCTAAAGGCGACATCAGCTATTGGTTAAAGGGCTACATCGACGACCTCGTCTCAACCATGTACAACAACCGCATGGAGGAATTGACCCAAAAAGCTAACCCGCCATTCATTGTCGGCTACGGCTACTACGGCACCTTCTTTGTCAGCAACACCAAGGACGCCTGGACCTCATTGGCATACGCTAAAGACTTCGACGGTATTGGCGAAGCCCTGAACGCCATCATTGCCGAAAACAAGCGGATGCAACAATATGGCTTTACCGCCTCGGAGTTTGAACGCGCCAAGGCCGACCTGCAAAAACGCATCGAGAACCTGTACGACGAGCGCGACAAGCAGGAGACCAACAGGTACTTCTACCCCATCCTCAACCATTTCCTCACCAATGAGCCGCTGATGGGCATCGAGAACGAGTACGTGCTGCTCCAACAAATCCTGCCCGCCATGCACGTTGAAAATATAAACGCCTACGCCAAGGAGCTTATCCGTGAAGACAACATCGTCATCACACTCACCGCCCCCGAGAAAGAAGGCGAACAACTGCCCTCGAAAGAAGAACTCGTCAACATGTTCAAGGCAGCCAACGCTGTGGAGGTGCAGCCTTACGAAGAGACAGTCAGCAACGAGCCGCTCATAGCCGTGCTACCTGCCAGAGGCAACATCGTTACAAAGAAAACCAACGACACTTTTGGCACCACCGAACTCACTTTAAAGAATGACGTGAAGGTCGTTTACAAATGCACCGATTTCAAAGACGATGAAGTGTTGATGTCTGCCTTCAGCTTTGGCGGTTACAGTGCGATGGACCAAAGTGACCCGTATACCTTGCAGGAAATCAACACATTGGCAACACTCGGCGGCGTAGGCAACTTCAGTGCCATCGACTTGCCCAAGATCTTGGCCGGCAAGAAAGCCAGCGTCCATCCCAACATCAGCAACTTCACTGAAGGCATAAGCGGCAACTGCTCCGCCCGCGACATTGAAACAATGTTGCAACTCACCTACCTTTATTTCACCTCGCCCCGCAGCGATGAAGAGGCCTTCCAATCGTACATCACGCGCACCAAGGCGGCCTTGGCCAACATTGAATCGAACCCCGACATCGCTTTCCGCGACAGCCTGTACAATGTATTGTACGACAACCATCCACTCGTCAAGCGCATGAAAGCCGAGGACTACGACAAGATTGACTACTCAAAGGCCTTGCGCCTTTACTCTGACCGCTTCAAGGATGCCAACAACTTCGTTTTCACCTTTGTAGGCAACATTGACCCCGAAGCCTTCGAACCTATGGTGGAACTGTATCTCGGCTCGCTGAAAACCAAGAAAAGCAAAGAGGTTTGGACCAAAAACGCTCCCTACATCACTAACAAGGACATCAAATGCCACTATACCCAAGCTATGGAAAACCCAAAAGTCACCTGCTATGTGGTCTTCAACGGCAATATAGACTACACCCTTGAAAACCAACTGAAAATGAAAGCCTTGAGTGACGTAATGGACATCGTCTACACTGAAAAAATCCGCGAGGATGAAGGCGGCACCTACGGTGTGGGCGTCAATGGCAACCTCATGCTGCGCCCCGAAGAAAGCTTCACGTTTCTCATCGGCTTCAACACCAACAAAGAAATGTACGAAAAGCTGATTGGCATCGCCCTTGCAGAGCTGCAAAGTGTGGCCGACAATGGCCCGCGCCCCGAAGACCTCAAGAAAGTGAAGGAATTCCTCGTCAAGAAACATGCCGAAGACCTTGAAAACAACCGTTATTGGCTCAACTGCATCCAGACCGAACAGCGCGACAGCTTCAACCCGATGAAGGACTACGAAAGCATCGTCAACGGTATCACTGCCAACGACGTTGCAGCAATGGCCAAAGCTGTGCTAAAAGGCCACAAGAAAGAAATTGTGCAGATTCCTGAATGATTTTTTCCTATATTTGCACCCAATTTGAATCATCAAATAATCATTAAAAATAACAAGTTATGACAGAAAAACTCACATTGAGAGACAATCCGACCATGCGATGGATTGCCTTGTTGCTCTTGGCCTTGGCCATGTTTTGCGCTTACATCTTCATGGACATCCTGTCCCCCATCAAGGACCTGATGCAAACCGAACGCGGATGGGACAGTCTCGCCTTTGGCACCATGCAGGGCGCTGAAACCTTCTTGAACGTCTTCGTGTTCTTCCTCATCTTTGCCGGTATCATCCTCGACAAGATGGGTGTAAGATTCACGGCCGTGCTTTCGGGTGCTGTGATGCTCGTCGGCGGTTTGATTAAGTATTACGCCATCAGCGAGTCGTTCTACGGCAGTGGCGCCGAAAGATGGTTCACCGAAAACCTCAACTACATTCCGATCTTCGACGAGTTGGGTGTTTCGCCGTTCTACAGAGGCATGCCCGCCTCCGCCAAACTGGCCGCCGTCGGCTTCATGATCTTCGGCTGCGGCACGGAAATGGCCGGTATTACCGTGAGCCGTGGTATCGTGAAATGGTTCAAGGGTCGCGAGACCGCTTTGGCTATGGGTTCAGAGATGGCTCTCGCCCGTCTCGGCGTGGCCACCTGCATGATCTTCTCACCCTACTTCGCCCGTCTCGGTGGCTCCATCAATGTGAGCCGTTCCGTGGCCTTTGGCGTGGTGTTGCTCTGCATCGCCCTCATCATGTTCGTCGTCTATTTCTTCATGGACAAGAAACTCGATGCCCAGACTGGCGAGGCCGAAGAGAAGGACGATCCGTTCAAGGTCAGCGACATTGGCAAGATTTTGTCGAGCCTCGGCTTCTGGTTGGTCGCCTTGCTCTGCGTGCTGTATTACAGTGCCATCTTCCCGTTCCAGAAGTATGCCGTCAACATGTTGCAATGCAACCTGACGCTGACTGAACCCGCTGCTGGTTCATTCTGGGCTGGCGACACCGTCACCATCGTGCAATACATTATCATGCTTGTGGTGGCCGTCTGCTCGTTTGCCAGCAACTTCTCGAAGAAGAAAGGCATGAAGTTTGGCCTGATGGCCGTTGCCGTTGTCGCCTTGATAGTCTATTGCTACATGGGTTACATGCGTGGCACTGCCGAAACCATCTTCGCCGTGTTCCCACTGTTGGCCGTGGCCATCACACCCATCCTTGGCAGCTATGTTGACAACAAGGGCAAGGCCGCTTCCATGCTGATGATCGGTTCGTTGCTGCTCATCATCTGCCACCTCACCTTCGCTTTCATCCTGCCCATGTTCAAGGGTAACGCTGTCGGTGGTGTCGTTGTGGCCTACATTACCATCCTTGTGTTGGGTGCCTCGTTCTCACTGGTGCCTGCCGCCTTGTGGCCGAGCGTGCCGAAGTTGGTGGACGAAAAAATCATTGGTTCGGCCTACGCCCTGATTTTCTGGATTCAAAATATCGGTCTGTGGCTATTCCCGCTGCTCATCGGTAAGGTTTTGGAAAACACCAACCCCGGCGTTGACGACCCTGTGGCCCTCAACTACACTTGGCCCTTGGTCATGTTGGCTTGCCTAGGTGTTGCCGCCTTAATCATCGGCATCATCCTGAAGCGCGTGGATGCCAAGAAACATCTTGGTTTGGAGGAGCCAAACATTAAGTAAGATATTGAACTAAACACTGAAAAAGGAGGGCGACGGCTCTCCTTTTTTTATTTGGGAAACAAGCACTTGCCATTTAAGATGTTCGGGCAAGTTCCTATCCTCAACAAAATCACCATCTTTAGTCTGACCAGAAAGAAAGATTTGATGGTGGAAGCGTTGTATATGGAAATTGTAGCAAAAATTGAAGTTGTTTTGTATAAAGTTGTATTTTTGAGGTTTCAAAACTGCAACTCTCAATGGAACAAATCATTCAAACAATCAGCGGCTATGTGTGGAGTCCTCCCCTTGTGGTCATCTGCCTTTTGGCAGGATTGTATTTCTCCATCGGCACGCGCTTTGTTCAGGTGCGCCGTTTGCGCGAGATGGCTCGGCTACTTTTCTCGACGGACAAGAGCCAGAAGTCAGGCATCACCTCGTTTCAGGCTTTTTCCATGGCGCTGTCGGGACGCGTGGGCACAGGTAATATTGTCGGTGTGGCTACGGCCATCGGCTACGGTGGACCAGGTGCCATCGTCTGGATGTGGATCATCGCTTTCTTGGGCGCAGGCTCGGCTTTTTCGGAAGCGACTTTGGCGCAGATCTATAAGGAGGAGCACAAAGGACAGTTCCGTGGCGGACCAGCCTATTACATTGAGAAAGGCTTAAAATGCAAATGGTTGGCGGTCTTCTTTGCTGCCATTTC
>JAEEGL015149366.1_pt1 | contig 17663 bp, 11 predicted proteins | sample 9134231 | NCBI WGS metagenome assembly JAEEGL01 (sample SAMN16246548, study PRJNA631951) | gut metagenome | biome: gut microbiome; feature: rumen; material: fiber-attached | host: Bos | place: Iran: Karaj | collected 2018-10 | reverse complement strand
GCTTAACAAATTTTCCCCAAGCATACGCCATAGAAGTTTTACCTGTACCAGAAATACCTTGTAGGATAACAAGTTTAGTACTTGATAAGGCTGCTATAAACAATCTAATAAGTCCAATGTTATAATACAACTTTAATTCTGAAGCACAGAAGTTTCTAAAGTTTTCACATAACTCTTCCAATGTGAATGAGTTATTGTAATTAACAATTTTGTAATCTTTGAATTCTTCGTCGATAACAGTAAGTTTTGGGAATCTAGTATCATTTTCATGACCATCATCAATTTCACCTTGTTCACCTTCTGGTACCGCACCATTAGCATCTTCTTCAGGACTAAGTCCAAGTTGAGATACTTTCATAGCCATCAATTCATCTTTCTCTTTCATTAACTTAGCTACTTGTCTATGTAACTCTGCTAATTCTTCAAGTAAAGATTCTTGTTCAACTTTAGTTTTTCTAAATTTCAAGAATTTTCTAACTAAGAAGTATATTGCAACAATTACTAATGCTAACAATACCATTGTAATAATAATTGCTAATACTACTAAGAACCATTCTCCTCCACTAAAGTCTTTACTATAGTCTTTTACTAAGCCTGCATATGCTCTAACATCAAACATTTGAAGAATGCCTAATACGAAATTCTTTACGGCTCTAACGACACCTCCAAATAATTGATCTAGGAATTCATATAAAAATCTAACATATGTATCCATCACTTCACCTCATCCACAGTTATTATTCTATCTTTTATTTTACCACTTTTTTTCATATCTTTATAATAATATTTATCACTGCTCATTATTATTCGATCAAACAATTCTAAAAACTCAATGTTTTCACTACTATAATCGAATGATTCATCTAACTTAATTGCAAATACAAAACCACTTCTCATATACTCCATAACATATGATTTATATTTTTGGAATGTAGCAAAATCAATTGCTATACGAAGTCTATCTTGAACAAAGGTATTATCTATAATATTAAATAATCCTTTAATCTTTGTTCTCTTTTGAAAATATGACTTCGGTAAATCTACTATATATTCATTATCAAAATCACAAGCAATTAAATCATTTGCTATTTTTACAGAAGCTTGTAAGAAAGCAATTGATGTCAAATCTTCAGCAATGCTATCTCTTTGAGCCGCTTTATTAATTGCTACATCACTATAGATATCAGGGAATGTAATATCATTCTCTAACTTAGCATAAAATAAATTTGGTTCTAATTCTATACTTTCTAAAGTAAATACATTTGATTCAAACGCTTGAAGAAAATCTTTTTTCTTTTTAATATCATCTCTTAATATCTTCAAGAATTCATTTTCAAATTCTCCAACAGGAGCATCTAAGATTTTCTTTCTCTCTTCTGCTATTTTCTCAACTGTTTTCTTTTGTGATTCTAACAAATATAATTGATCTAAATTATAAAAATGACTACTGAAAATACGATAACTATTAACTAATTCCATATTTTCTTTTGTTTTATCAATCTCACTTAAGAGTTCTTTATTAACATCATCTAATGATTTACTAATCTTTTTCGATAATGCCACTTTTTGATTAGCTTCATCTATATAATTACTATATCTTACAGCTATATATGCATCAATATATTTGCCAGCAATTCTTTTATCATATTTCTTATCAAATATTAATTTCATATAGTTATGAAAGCATTTAGTTGTATAAGAAACATATTCATCCATCACATTAACCATTGCTAACACCTCATCATTCTATTTCTTGGAAACTTACAATTGGTGACCCAGTTCCATCAGATGTATAATTTTCAGCTGTATTCTTTTTATAGTACCTAACCATTATACTTGATTTTGGTGCGACATCAAATGTAATCGCCGTTATATAATTATGTCCATTTATTTGTGTCGTTGTTTGCTGTGTTGTATTAACAGATAAAATGTTATTACTCATATCAATACTAATATTATTTGGTTCAGTAATTGTTAACTTAATCCTCTTTGTTAAGTTTGGTGTTGTATTTGATACTAAAGCATCAAAATACAAACGTCCAGCTTGATCATCTATTGAATAATAAACTCCATAGTTACCAACTTTTAATTTAAATGTTGCTTTTAATTCTTCTTCATAAGGTGATTTTGATTTAGCTTTAATTGTAACACTTACGACATCACCATTTTTTAATTGTACATTGTCTGCTTTTTCAACCTTTACCGTAAATACATCTGTATGTGATGTTGCTGGAATAGTTCTTTCAATTTGTGTTGTTGATCTAGTATCAAAATAACAAATTGTTTTACTATCTGGTTCACAAGTTGCTTGATAAACAACATTTCCACTTGTTCCTTTCAAACTGTTTAGTAAGGTATTCATACTAATTGAAATTTCATATGGATCATCACCAGCTGGCCAAGGGTTTATTTCGTATGTCTTACCATTAATAGTTAACTTATCACTATTAAAGTAAAAATTCTTTGTTCTTAAGTAGTATACTTCAATTACTTCTTTAACATAACGCCCATAATTGACTACTAAGAATGAAGCGGCAGCAGTAGCAGCAACTATCAAGCTAACAGCTAACGCTTTATGTTTTTTAAAAAAGCCAAAGAATAAACCTTTTTTCGCCGAAGCTTTTGCAGCTCCTGTTCCTTTCTTCATATTATCACCTGCTTAAGTTTTATCTACATAATCCACTTGATGATATTGCATCTTCTGGAAGTACTTGTTTAGATTCTAGTTGGATTTTAATTGATTCAACTAAATCCTGATATTTTGAATCTATCATATCTTCTGGGAATTCAACAGTTAAGTAATAATCATCAGATACTTCACGATCTTTCGTTAAACACTTTTCATCTAATGTGTAATACTTAAAATATGTTCCCCAACTATCCTGGCTTTCAACACCATTATCAGAGCCATTAGTTCTAAGTAGATTAACAGCTCCAGCAACATCAGGATTTTGGTTTAAATATAAACCATAATTCAATCTAATATTGGTTGTTACAATAACTTTTAACTTATATGAGATATTAGTATCTGTTTTTACTAATTCATCATTATCATTAAGCATCCTATTAGTTACTGTAAAATGATAAGTTTTTTTACCATCTTCAGGATATTGATTTTGACTATCCTTTTTATTTGGTTGTAAACTACCAAGATTTATATCTATTGCTGTTTCTGTTCCACCCGTTTGAACATTGTACAAGCCATCATACTTGAATGCATATAAGGCAACATCCATTGGTGCTTCACCAACAGCATCAGCAACATAAACCGCATTTGAAGTCTTAAGTAAACCAAAAATTATCAAAATATCCAATGCTAAGAATATTGAAATAAAGTTCATTTTTTTTTGATTTTGATATCTTAATTTACTTCTCATCTTCATTTGCTCCTTTCTCTTTTCCAAGTGCCATATACCAAGAAAATAGGACTATTACTAAGATTAAAGGAATTATTACAACTGGTTCTAAAATGAAGTTTTTAATCTTACCCCATTTCTTACCAATATATTTAACCTTACCTATTACTTGTTTTTTCTCTATCACACCATCAGAAGCATTATTATTATCACCCTTAGTTATATATCCGTCATCCACAACTTCGATAACTCTATGGGTAATTATTTCATCGTCATTCTCAAATGATATGATATCGTTTTCTTTTATTTTATCGGTTACACGAACGAAAACAATATCATCTTGATATATTGCCGGTTCCATACTACCAGTTAATATTTGGAAGTATGTGTAACCAAAATAATTTGGATAGCTTTTTTTCATTACTTTCGTTTGAATAAAGCCATAAGTTGCTAGAAGAATAAGAATAACTAAAATAAAGATTATTAAATCTAATATTATATTTTTTATTATCTTCCAGCTTTTCATTATTATCTCCTATCCGTTGTATTGTTCAAATGTTATCATTACTGGAATATCCAATTTTGGATCTGCACTCTTTGTTCCAATAATCGTATCGCTTTCATTATTATCTTCATCGTTTTCCCAATCTACATAGAAAGTAACGACTTCTTCATAAGTATCATTTGTATCATCATAATAAATATATCCAACATAACCTGTTGCAGGCATCTCAATTCTTTGTGTATCATGAGGCCCTTTAACATAATATTTTAAAGAATTATCTGCATCAGTAATTGATGATAATATCGTATACTTAAATGATACTTCAGTATTATTTGGTCTAATTCTTAATACGAATTGTCCACTTGAACCAGGTGCTATTTTATTATTAACAACATTGTTGTTATTGTTATTGTTATAGCTAAACTCTGTTACAGAAAAATTTTTAATGATTGTAACTGTTCCATTAGAAGGATCAGTAGTAGATTGGAAACAAGCAGTATTACTTGTATCCGGATCAACAATATTACAACCATTAACTGTAATATTCCATTTAGCAACCTCAGCTGAAGCAGCCCCAGTAACATCAGATCTATACTTACTATAAGAATAAGATCCAACTAGAACTAAAGTGAATAAGAAAGCTAATATAATAATTGTTTTAACCTTCCTATTCATATTTAAGCCTCTTTCTTAAGCTCTACTATTTCTATAATAATTGCATATATTTCAAATACTATTGCAACCATTGTTGGAAAAATAATTAATGTTAAGAAACCAAATTTAGATTCTAAAACCTTTAAAATCTTTCCAATTCCTGAATAGTTTTTAACACTCTTACCAACGAAATAATCATAATATACATTGTAGTCATTACCAACGACAAAAGTATAGTATTCATTAGTTCTCATAACATTAGAAACTTCTGCATAATTGATTACATAATTATCTCCAGGATTATAGAAGAAAATATAATCACCAGTTCTAACTTTAGAACCATCGTCCTTTGTAACAACTAGCAAATCACCCTTTTTATAATCTTTTGAAAAATCATCATCTACAATTATTAAGGATTTCTTACCAAAAACTGTAATTCTTTGATCGTTAAAATTTAACAAACAAGCAGTTACAAATATTTCTAATCCTAAATATAAAACTAGGAAAATAATAAGCAAGACCTTCAATATAGATTTAACTGTATTCTTCATATTATATCACCATACTAATTTTACCATAATAATGCAACACTTTCAATCAAAAAGAGACCAATAAATGGTCTCTTTATTAATTAGAATTAACGATTTTTTTAGCTTCAAATAAGTTTTGAATAAAATCAATAGATAAATCATACTCATCAAGTGCATTACTAATATTAATAATCTCTAATGATTCTCTTAATGAGTCAATTCCTTCAGTAGTTAAATCTGCTTCATTTATCATTATTTCTAGTAATTTGAAGTGATCAATTAAAATCATTGCTACATTATTTTCAACAGTAAATGCTAAATTATTTAATATTCCATTATTAGGATCGTTCAAGAAAGCATCAAATTCTTTAACTCTCTCTTTAACTCTATTAATATCAACATTTTCTTCATTTTCTTTAATGCAGATTCTCAAATAACCTTTAAATGATAAAACGAATTTAAATGCATCATAAATACTTGAAGTATCAGATATATGTTCATTTAATTTACTATAAACTAAAGCATTATCATATTCTTCATATTTTTGATCTAATTCCTTAATTTTTTCATTAACAGCTAGATAATGTTGTTCAATATCAACTTTCTTTCTAAAGAATAAGAATCCTTTAGTACTTCCTTCATTTATTTCAGCTGTCAATTTAGTTAAATCGCTTACAATATCATTGATTTCTTTAGTTAAACGAGTAACATCGTCCTTATGTCCTTCTCTTTCAGCATATCTTTTAATAACATCATCTAAAAGATATTTGAAACGTAAGTATTCTTTATATTCTTGTAGATTATGATATAGATTTCTAAAGTCATCTTTTTTAGCTTTACCTTTACTAATATCACAATTATCACCTAAGAATCTTGAATAACATCTACTAACAGTAACTGGACTATAATCACTTAGAATTAATTCACCTTCCATAAATTTCTTTATAAGAACAGCTTCGTCATAATGTTCTAAATCATCTAATTCTTTTAATAGATTATTTCTCTTTAGAACATAATCATCATAACTCAATTCTCCAGTCATCAATTCTTTTTTACTATCTTCAATATACTTTTCAAAACTCTTTATATGAACATTAAACAATATTCTAAGACTTGTTTCTACATGTAAAATAACATCTGGACACTTCCAATGAAGATCTTCAAATACATCTTTCATTCTTTCGATATTATCGTCTTTTAACAATTCTTTTATATACTTTCTAGCATAATTACTATATACAAAATCTTTTTCAGTTAAAGTAACACCTGCTAGTTCAAATCTAGCAAGAGCTTCTTTAATATCAGCATTAACTGATGCTAAATCAGTTTTATAGTAATGCGTAATACTATAAAGCAAAGTATCGAATCCCATTTTTTCGAAAGGCGTATTTACAGGATTAAATAAGGAAATATCCTTATAATCCTGTAAATCCTTTTGAATCATAGCTATTCTAGGAGATGGTTGAGCATTTAAAGTTTTGTTAGCACGTCTTCTTATTTCAACAAGGACTTCATCTCTATATCCCTTATACTCATCTTTTAATTCAGCTACTTTTTTCTTATAAGCAGCTAAATTCTTAGCATTATTCTTAGGCATACTGTCTAATACTTCTTTAGCTACGTCAATATCGTGATTAACATCTTCTAATCTCTTTACCATTATTTACTCCTCTTTTCTACTTCTGTATTTTCTTCAGCTTCTAAGTATTCAATGAACAAATTTGCAGCATCATAAATATTAATTAATTCACTAAAGCTTAAGCTTTCAACTTTTACATCCATTTTAATTAACTCCCTTCAACTTCTTCATCTATGTCTAGACTTCTAATAATTAAGTATTCATATACATAACCTATTGGTGTTGAGCCATCATACATTGTAAATACTACTCGATAAGTACCTGATTTCCATCTAGCTTGTGCCATATTTTGTAGGTCAGTAGTAGATGGACCAGCATTTAATTTCATCTTAACAGTAAAATCTTGTACCACTAAAGTATTATCTAAGTTACTTACTAAATTATATAAATAGCAATCTCCACCATTCGGTAGATTACCAGCACATGAATTCAATGCATTATTATCACCTATACCAATAGATTCAACAATTCCATCCATTGAAATCTTTTCATAAGTTGTTTCATAAACATCATTATATGTTCTTCTCTCTAAATGAACTTTAACATTAGGATGTGCCAAGCCATTCTTAGTTTGTAAAGCAAATTCCATCTCTCGACTTCCTGCTTTATCTTGACCATTATTAACATCGTGTGTTACTTGAATTGCTGGCAATGTAACATTAATACCATAGTCATCATTCATTAAAGTGAATAAGAACTCATTTACTTCTGGGCTGAAGTCACCATAGTACAATCCATCGTATGATGCAAATGTTTCAACAACAAGTTTATAATCACCAAACGTTAGATTAGAATTACTAAAGTCTAATTGAATATCTGATATAACATCAGTAACACGTCCAGCAAGTTTTAATCTAATACTACCATCAGTTTGTGGATAGTATTCACTAACTGTTATACCATTATCAATACTTGCAACTGTACCAAATAAATCATCGATTGGCTCATAATTACCGCTACCATCTTTCTTTAGAATAGTAATCTTAGCACCTAAACGATAATCTTCATATTTAGTATCAGAAATTGTTTCTCCATTAGGTCCATTTGTAGCTAAGTTTGTACTTAACTCTAATGTTGCTGTTTCAGACTTGTAAATAGAAATATTATTCAATAACTCATCTGAATCCTCAGTTACAAATCCACCAGTTGTTACAATCTCAGAAGAAACATTTTTGTAAATATTATATTTCATATCTGTTACTGGAGTACCAGCAGGAATAATCATTGGTTCTGTATAAACATTACCATCAGAACTAATATCCTTAGCTAATTCCATATATAGATATAAATCTCGTGTATCATCTACTTGTGCTTGATTAGCTCCACTAAAGTCTACTTGGAAGATAAACTCTTCTACCGCAACTTCAGTACCATCAATATTTGAATAATACTTAGTACTTGCATTTCCATGCATGTCGTCATCATATTTATTCGTAGTAGATGTACTACCCATCTTAATAAAGTCTTCTAATTTGTATTGAACCACTCGTTTATCAGGATCATCATCACTATCAGTATATTGTTGTAACAATGCTGTGTACTTAGTATTATCAACATCATAATAATACTGTTCACCCGTCTTCAAATCTAACATTGTAATCTTTGTTCCAACCGGGAATACGTAATTAGATTTCAAGTAACGATATGCTTCAGAATATGTAACTGTATGTCCGTTTTCAGTTACAACATTTTGTACAGAATATAACTCATTAGCGCTCCACTTTTCTTCGCTAGTTAACGCTTCACTATCAGGATATAGATTAATAGATACCATTTGGTAAATACTAAATGCACCATCGGCTGCAATTAGAGGTGGACTTGATTCAAACGAATCATATTGTTTACCTGCTGTAATGGCAGCACCATATGTACTCAATTTATTATCAACCATTGCTACTTCAACGAAGATTTCAACTTCTCTAACACCCATAGTTGAACTTGTATCACCATGAGGGTTAACGAATGTTGTATTAATCTTAACTTCTCCTAATGGAATAACAACGATTTCTTCATTAGGTCCTGCTGTTGATACATCAAAGTCTAAGTTCTTTGAATAATACAACCAGAATGATAAAGATCTACCAATTGCTGTTGAGTCATATTGATATTCCATATCACCAGTACATTCGCCCTTAACTTCTCCCTCTTCTGGAGAACATCCACTAGCAGAAGGAGCTTTACCAAGATCATAGAAGTTAGTCTTATAATTATCTAACCATCCAGATGTTGTAGTACCCATTGATAAAGCAAAGTATTTATTTGCTTCACTAACTGTTGTATTTCCATATTCTTGGCTATGAACAGTCATTGTATCTTCATTAACAGCTTTAATTTGTGTTTTATCAACTAATTCAGCATCCCAAGTACCTTTAACTCCTGATGATGCTTTAAATTGACTTGTATCAACATAATTGATAGTCATTGTAGCATCTCGCCAGTCTTGGGTATGTCCTTCATCATCGATAACATCTTTTAATTCATCCAAGTCAATTGTTGCTAATTGAGCACCTTTTGCAGTTGACTTAGTTGCTTGTAATGTTAAACGAATTTGTAATTTTTCTTTACCTAATATCCATTTATAATATGTAGCATTTAATGGTGTAACACCAACATAATCTACATTTATTATATTTGTATTATCCTCATCTAAGAAGTGAGAATAGAATCCATTAGTTTTAATTTGTGTACTATAAACATCTTCGTGCATACCATATACAAATGAGTATGAATCATCAAATTTATTTAATGTACTAACATTAGCATGATTTGTTAGATTACTTCTATACATACCATAATCAATGCTGCCAATTTCACCATCATACATACCTAAATATGTCATACCTTTAACCTTTTCAGGAACACTAGTATTATTAACATATTTTGGTTCATCATTAGCAACCGCAAAGATAACACTTGGTCTTAAGAATAATCTATTATTAGATCTTTGAATATTTGGAACACCATTTTCTACCGTAGTTAACTGAGGTTGGAAATGGCTAGCATTATATAAATCAAGATTTGTAGTATTCATATTACCACTATTGTAACCGGATAACTTATAGTTACCATATCTCATATGTAATGTTGTTCCATGAGTATTATCTGTACCTAAAACATATAGATTACCAACTCTTATGAATCCATATAGATACATTGTAGGTAACGCTCTATCTCGGTCACCATCTAACAATAATACTGAATTTTGAATGTAAACATTCTTAACTCTTTGAATAGATAGCAACTTCTTAATAGCAGTATCAGTACCATAATCTTTAACATAAATATTTGAAGTACAAGAATCACATACTTTAGAGTTATTTCCACCACCAAATAGTGATCTAGCTATTGTAATATTAGTCTTGTTATAAGTATTTGCTTCAACATATACGAAAGTATCACCTTGAACACCGACATAACTATCGTCATATCTTGTTCCTTCCTTGGCATTTGTTTCAGATCCACCAAATACACTACCATTAATTGTAATTGTAGCATTATTTGGAACTGAATTTCCTTGATAAGAATTCAAAGCGGTTTTAGCTTGATCTCCAACATATACATGTGTATCACCATATACGAATGATGCATTTCCTGAACCATAAACATTCTCATTTATAGTACCTCTAGCAACATATACATAAGTATTACCAGGATCACCAATACCATGTGAGAAGTTACCATTTACTTCTGCAGCATCGCCAACAAATGATTTATTTCCGCCACCGTATACATTCTTAACAGTTCCATCGAACACTCTAACTGTTGTTGATGATAAAGTAACAGCATTATTACCACCACCAAAGACATCGTTCAATGTAGAACCAGTATAAATATTTACAAAAGTTGTATTAGATGTACCACCGGCATTATTACCACCATAAACATCTGTAACAGTACGATTTCCCCTACCATAACAAGGGTTTTGAACTATGTTATTGCCTGCTGTACATTGTTCTACTGTATTAGTAATATTGACTATTGTTTGATTAACTGTACCACTTGTATTAGAACCACCATATACATCAGTAGTTGAACCACCATACATATTAACATGAGTAGTGCCAGTAATATTGGCCATACTTCCACCGCCGAAAATATTATCCATAGTTCCGTTATATGTATAAACATAAGTATTTCCAGATGGAGCCATACGACCACCGCCATATACTCCACCAACGGCATTATCTTCGTCGTCTACATCGTGAATAGTTCCATTACCAATATATACATAAGCATTATTTGTAGTTCCACTTACATTATTACCACCATAAACATTTTTAAAATTACCATTAGTGATATAAACATTTGATCTAGCAACATCCTGCGAAGTATTAGTTCCACCATATACTTCCTTCATTGTTCCATTTTTAATTAATACATTAGTAGAAGTTGTAACACTACCTGCTAAACCTCCACCATAAACACTTCTTAAATTATTATTAGAATCTTTAATTGTTAAGTTATTATTTAAAGTTACATTAGTAGTTCCACTAGAGGCTTCATTACCACCACCATAAATGTCTCCATTTACGTAAGTAATACCATTTATAACTACATTTGTTACAACTGCATTACCACCTAGGTTATTACCACCAAAGATATTTGTAACTGGACCAGATTCAACAGTTACATTAGCTTGATTAACTGTTCCTTTTTCATTTGAACCACCAAATAGATTTCCAGTAATAGTTGTTCCTTGTAACTTAATATTTGTTGTATTATGGCCAACGTTATTACCACCACCATAAGCATTTTGGGTAATTGTTCCACCATTTAATATTACATTAGTTGCATAAGCAGCAGTACCAGAAATATTATTACCACCATAGACATTTCTAGCAGTACCACCATTTATAGTTACAGTTGTTGCTCCATTAGTATAAGGATTATTATAAGCATTTCCTTGATTATTTGTACCACCTTGTCCACAGCCATACACATCATTAACAGTACCACTATCAACGGTAACTTTAGTTGTGTAACTGCTATTACCAGTTCCATTTGCGGTACCATTTACTCTACCTAGAGCACTACCACCATAAACATCTCTAGCGGTAATACCATCTATTTTTACTTCAACATTTCGTGTGATAGTCGTGGCATCTCCGTAGCCACCACCAAAAATATCATTAGTAACAGTACCACCTGTCATGTTTAAAGTAACTTGACCATTAACAGTTCCTGTAGTATTAGAACCACCATATACAGATCCACTAACCGTTCCACCAGTCATATCGATTGTTATAGTATTACGATAAGAATCACTTCTACCTGCACCAGCATTATTAGCACCACCGAAAACTGAACCAGATATTTTACCATTTATAATTTCTACTTTAGTAGTAGTTTGATTATATGCCTGAGTTCCTGTAGAACCATAATTTCCTCCACCATAAACGTTACCTTTAATATCAAAAGTAGAAGACGGATCTCCATTTATAATTACATGTGAATTAGTAACAACACCATAGTTAGCATAACCATTTCTACCTAAACCAGCACCAAATACGTCTCCGGCATGAACAGCAAACAAATTATTAAATGTTTCGCCACCGACTATAGTGTTTCCACCAACATAAACTAGTGTATCATCAGCCATTGGGCCTGGACTAGTTCCACCCTGAGAACTATTACTTCCACCAGCTACAGAGTTGAGAATAGTACCACTAGATACAGAGACTATTCTATCACCATTCGTTCCTGTAGCACCTGCACCACCAGTAATACTATCTATAAGACCACCTTTAACATGTAGATTTATATATACTCCATGATAATTATCATCAATGGTTGGTCCACCATTAACGCAGAAAATTCTTCCACCTTCTATAGTCATCTCCATTATGCCTTCAATAGTAGCATAAGAATTACCTAAACCTCCGACATAAACACCAGAAGCATAACCTGCATTAGCAATATTCAATAAATAACGATATCCATAGCTTCCACTCTTTACAATCATATGGGATATAGGAACACTAGTACTGTTAGTTGTATGGTCTTGACTTGAATCAAAATTACAACCAGCAATTTGATATTGAAATATCAAACGAGTATTATTTCCAACAGCTCTATCAAAGTCACTTCCCCAAACAGAAATCATATGGTTATTACTTGTACTGAAAGTAACAGGTAATGATTCCCCAGTATTATAAAAACCACTTTCAACTATAAGTTTTTTATTCCTGCCTCCAACAACATGTGTATTAGTTACATAATTATTATTAGTTGCATTAGAACTCTTCTGAACTAATCTTCCAATTTTAACATTATAAGACGAAGATGTAGAAGTTGTACCACTATAAATTAATATAGATGCAGTATTAGTACCAAGATTTGGTTTTTCAGAATTTAAACCAGTATTCCAGTCACTATCTCTAGGTGTTTGTATTGGAGCAAAGTTTATATTTTCAATAACCATATCTGAGCCCGCATTAAAGTTAGTATTCGGAGCTCTATTATTAGTTCCTGTATATAAAACTGCAGATGTTACTTTTTGTCCGTCATGATTAGATGTGATAGTAAACGGACGATTTCTATTTCCTACGGCAATACCTAAATACACAGTTGAATTAACTTCAATAATATTTGTATCACGTGTAGTTAAAATATGATATTTGTCCATCTCAATAGCTGTAGTAGGCCTAGAAGGCAAGTAAACCTTAACTGGTTCAACGCTTTCATAACCATCAAATTCAATAGTATATTCTTTTACTTCCCAATTCGCTTCAGGGTCGCCAACTTCAAGTCTTCTATATGTTGAGCCATTATTACATGAAACACCTGATCTAGAACAATTTTGACCACTTGCATTAACATATCTAGAACGTTCTCTATTGCCTATATTTTCTAAATAATAATAACCAGCTAAATTTCTCGTACTATTCCATGCTTCATTACCAAAAGAAACATTTTGTAACCCTAATCCAGTAACCTCGTTATCATTTTCGTCATAAATTCTTCCTTGAGTAACATTTAATTCAGGAGAATTTTTATGTCTAGGAGAATGCCAATCTCCATTAGGATCTGCAACATTAAATTGTGTCGTAGCAGGAGTAACTTCGTTATTGGTTTCCCCAGCTTGATAATATGTTGTATTTGGATTGTAATCATAAGTTGCATTATGAGTTAAATTTTCAGGATTATTGTTAGTACCCATCATACGGAAAATATAACATCCACCTGGAGAATTCTCACATCTATTTTGATTTGTCGCAACAAGATTAGCTAAATCAGTAATCAAATATGCCCCATTAGGAACATTTGAATTGTTTCGAATTTGATCAATATAATAAATACCTGTTTGATTAATATATTGGTCATTGTAGTCCTTATATTTAAATGAAGGAACCATATGGTTTGTAACATTTACATCCTTAGTATCATCAATTGGATGCATACCATAGTTTAACAAACCACCACTGTTACCAAAGGCATTATTATTACCTGTTGCATAATTAGTATTAATTCTTGCATCAACCCAGCTAGCATTTAAATTAATAGTTAAATAATCAGTACCAGCAGCAATATTGCTTACTTCTAAATATCTTGTATAGTATTGTGTATCTAAATAGAAATTCATACGATCACAAGAAACTCCATTGTTATCAGCTGAAGCAACCTTAGCAGGATCACAATACCAACCATTAAATCCATAACCAGTTGGTCTCATTGTATATAGATTATCTGGTAATTCGATTGTAATTTTATTATTACTAACTGGATAATACTTATAATAAACAAAATCAGAATATTGATTACTATAATCTACATTGCCTTTAATAACATTGTTTCCAGCAGTTTTACCAGCAACATCAGAGCCACTATAAGTAATTTGAACAGCAATCAAATTATTACTATTATACCTATTAGAATATGTTGGTAAAGTGTCCCTATTTGTTACTTGCGTATAATTAAGTGACTCATAATAATACCAATCAGAATCTAAATCATTAACTATAACTTTGTTATCATAAATACCACTGCTACCATTTGTATTGCTTTCTGTAACAGCTGAAATTGGATGAGAAATAGCATAATACCTAACTATAGATGTAATTGATATTATGAAAATCAAGATTGTGGCAGACCAAAAAATAGCTTTTTTACGGCCGATTGTTCTTAATCTATACTTAAGCATTATAATCACTTCCAGTCTTATCCACTCTATCATTATTAATGATACCATAATTGTCAAAAAAAAGGAACATTTTTATATGTTCCTTATAAAGAAATTATTATTAAAATCAACTTGAATAGTTGAATTATCTTTTATCTTTCCATTTATTAAATCCATTGCAATTAATGTTTCAATATTATCAGATAAATATCTTTTTATTGGTCGAGCTCCAAAAGCCTCATCATAAGCTTCACTAATAATATGTTCTTTAGCATTATCACTTAGTTCAATAGTAATACTTCTACTACTTAAACGATTATTAATCTCTAAAACTAACTTATCAAGGATCTTATAAACGACATCTTTATTTAAACTATTGAAATACAAGATTTCATCTATTCTATTTAAAAACTCTGGTTTAAACGTACTTCTAAGTTCTTTATTAATCAAATCAAACTTATTAGGATTATTCTCTAAGATATATTCACTACCTAGATTACTAGTCATAATAATAATTGTATTTTTAAAATCTACAGTTCTTCCTTGACTATCAGTAATTCTTCCATCATCTAAGATTTGAAGTAAGATATTAAATACATCAGGATGAGCCTTTTCTATCTCATCAAATAGAACAATACTATAAGGATTACGTCTTACTGCTTCAGTAAGTTGTCCTCCTTCTTCATATCCGACATAACCTGGAGCAGCACCAATTAAACGCGAAACATTAAACGCTTCCATATATTCACTCATATCAATACGAATCATATGTCTTTCATCATCAAATAATTCATATGCTAAAGTCTTAGCAACTTCTGTTTTACCTACACCAGTAGGTCCTAAGAATAAGAATGAGCCAATTGGTCTATTTGGATCTTTAATACCAGCTCTACTACGAATAATAGCATTACTTACTTTCTTTAAGACTTCATCTTGACCAATTACTCTTTTTCTCATGTTTTCTTCTAATTTTAGAAGTTTTTCTTTCTCTCCTTCAACTAATTTAGAAACTGGTACATTCGTCCATTTACTAATAACATTAGCTATATCTTCTTCTGATACTGTATCACTAATTAGTTTATTAGTATTATTCTTTCTTAGTTCTTCTAACTCTTGTTCTAGTTTAGGAATATCACCATGACGAAGTCTTGCAGCTGTATCCAAATCATACTCATTTTCAGCTACACTTAAACGATACTTATATGTTTCTAATAACTTTTTCTTTTCACTAATTTGTTGGTTAACTTCTTTTTCTTTAGCAAAGTCTTCCTTTAATTTAGTTTCTTTAAGTTTTAAATCATACAACTCGTTATCTAGTTCTTCTAATCTCTTCTTACTAGATTCATCTTTTTCTTTCTTTAATGATTGTCTTTCAATCTCTAAAAGCATAATTTTACGTGTTAATTTATCTAAACTAACTGGTACACTATCCATTTCTACTTTAATAGTTGCACAAGCTTCATCTATTAAATCAATTGCTTTATCAGGTAAGAATCGATCAGTAATATATAGATCACTTAAAGTAGCAGCTGCAATCAAAGCTTTATCTTGAATAGTAACTCCATGATATATTTCAAATCTTTCTTTTAATCCACGCAAAATTGTAATTGCATCTTCTACAGTTGGTTCATGAACAATTATTTTTTGAAATCTTCTTTCTAGTGCTCCATCCTTTTCAATATATTCACGATATTCTTTTAAAGTAGTAGCACCAATTACTTTAATTTCACCTCTTGCAAGTAATGGCTTTAATATATTAGCAGTATCCATTGCTCCTTCAGCACCTGTACCAACAATCATATGAATTTCATCAATGAACATTATAATATTGCCTTCACTCTTCTTGATTTCTTCAAGTACTTTTTTTAATCTTTCCTCAAATTCACCACGATATTTAGCTCCAGCAACTATTGCAGCCATATCAAGTTCCCAAATCTCTTTATCTTTAAGGTTTTCTGGTACATCACCTGATACAATTCTTTGGGCAAGTCCCTCAACAATAGCAGTTTTACCAACACCTGGTTCACCAATTAATACCGGATTATTCTTAGTCTTACGAGATAATATTCTTGTTATAGATCTAATTTCTTCATCTCTTCCAATTACCGGATCAACTTTATGATTTTTAACTGAATCAGTTATATTTCTACCATACTTTTCTAAAACATTAACATTTTCCTCTTCAGGATTCATATTAAACATATCCATCACCCTTTCTTTCATATATTATACTCTTTAATTAGCACTTGTCAATAGAGAGTGCTAATTATTTAAAAAATAAAAACTCTACAACTAGAGTTTCTTTTGATAACCATTAATATTCTTACTATTAGGAAGATAACACATTACTGTATCATAAATATCAGTTATCTTATCATAATAATTATCTCTTAAATAATAATCTAATTCATCTAATTCTTTATATGTTTCACCACTAACTAATTCAATTTCTTCAACCGCTCTTTTATTAACACCAATGCCAAATAAAAGTAATAAATCAGTAAGTTCAACATAACTAAATCCTCTAACAAGGTCTTGATTAATTAAATCATGAGCCATATTAGAAGCTTTTACATAATCAGATAAAATTTCATTAAATTCCTCAGTAGCCATAACCTCTCCTTTGAAAAAAGTATTCTAACAAAATTTTATTCATTATTCAAGATAATATTCACAATTTCTATTATTTCATCAGTAACAAATTGATTTCTCGGATTATCATATCTAGATTCTTCCAAAAGATTTATTACATCTCGCATCTTTATCCATTCCCCTTCAAGATTATATTCACCCTTAACTAAGTAATAATTAATAATATTTAAGGTATTTTCTCCCATAAATGGATAATCAGCTATATATT
>JAEEGL017026464.1_pt1 | contig 17664 bp, 16 predicted proteins | sample 9134231 | NCBI WGS metagenome assembly JAEEGL01 (sample SAMN16246548, study PRJNA631951) | gut metagenome | biome: gut microbiome; feature: rumen; material: fiber-attached | host: Bos | place: Iran: Karaj | collected 2018-10 | reverse complement strand
TCTCCGTTCGTCCAGCAGCCACAGGTGTTTTGCAATGATTTCCCCATCCTGCCAGACCATGACGCTCCTGGGGTGGACCGCCGGATCCTCATTGCATTTTTGGACAAAAGAATCGATAGATAATGACATGGCAGTATCTCCTGAATAATCGATTATGTTAAGGATCAGTATATTGTCAGATTAACTGGTAATCTGAAATGAAGAAAACGCGGAAATGAGTAATCGGATAGAGAACCGACTGATTTATTCCTGCAAAGCATAATCAGGACATGAAGTATAGCGTTTCTTCTATTCTTTGTACACTGTTTTTCAGTTCGTCCCGAATTGCCGTACGGAAACACTTCCTCTCCATCCGGTTTTCTTCACCTACAACTCCGAGAGAATAAGAAGCGTAACCGTCCTTTCCCAGAATCGGAAAAGTGATGGAAGCGACTCCCGGATCTAATTCTGAGACAGTGATGCAGTAACCTTGTTTTCGGATGTTTTTAAGTGTGGCTTTGATTTCGGCCTGACTCTTTTTGTCGTCTGGAAGAGTTTCTTCTAGAAATCGGTTAATGAAAACTTCCGGCTGCCATGCAAAAAGTGTCTTTCCGGTAGATCCTCGAAGAAAGTCGTTGATTCTTCCTACGACTGAAGTAATACGGAGCGAGTTTTCTGACTGGACTTTTTCAACACAAACGGGCATTCCGTTGATCGGTGCTGTCAGGACTACATCTTCATTGAAAAGATCCCGGATCCGGCGCATTTCGATCGAGATCAGTTCATTTGCGCTGAGTGTCCTGACGGCAGCAGAGCTTACACGGAGTATTTTTGTACCGAGACGATATTTTCCGTTTTGCGTCTCCTGGATGAGCCAGCCGCAGGCAGCCAGTGTTTTTACAATATTAAAAGCACTGGTTTTCTGAATTCCCAGTTCGGAAGCAATTTCTGAAATCCCAAGCCGGCTTTTGCCGGTTTGGGCGTATAGTTCGAGGATTTGAAGCGCTCTGGCAACTGAATTGATGTACTGTGGATGCTTTTCGGCCATTTTGTTCTCCTGAGCTGTTGATCTTGTAAGAATTCTAACAGATTTTCCTTGAAAGTAGAATTCAATTATCTCTTATTATCCCGGCTTAATGATCGCTTAGACGCTTTCTGTACAAGGTTTGTCAATATAATATATAATCAAAAAAACTGCATGAAATTCATTATAGTGGGAGGCGTTCATGTTAATTCGAGGGAGATATGTACTGGTTGGAGATGCGCAGGGAAAACTCGTATTTCGTGAAAATTATGCCGTTCTGACAAAAGGAAGCAAAATTATCGAAGTCGGTCCATATCCTGAAATGCTGAAAAAGTATCCCGGAGAACCAATAAAAGGGAACGGGAAGCAGATCCTGATGCCGGGACTGATTGACGCACACACGCATGGAGCCGGGCTCAGCTATGTGCAGCGGGGTGTGGAACTGGATTATCTTGAGAATTCACTTTTAAAATTCGCGACAGCATTTCAGCTGAAGCCCGAGACAACTGCAGCCATGAACGCAGTCCGTCATATCCGGAACGGAGTGACTACTCTCCATCACAACGATAATGTTATGCCGCTGGATCCGAAACTGGCAGAACTTTGCCGGAGAAAAATCCGGGGATATGAGTCGACCGGAATCCGCCTTGGCTTTTCGCCGGGTATCAGAAACAAAAATATCCTGGCATACGGAGATGAAGGATTTCTTGAAACCCTTCCGCCTCAACTGAAGGAAGAAGCCCGGAGCAGGGTTTATTATGATCATGAAAAAGCCGTGGATATGTATATGGAGGGCTTTGAACAGGTTTATTCCGAATGCAGCGGAGGACGGACCAGAATCTTTTTCGGTCCTATGTGGACCCAGGGCTGTACGGACGATTTCCTGCTCAGGGTGAAAAAACGCGCGGATGAACTGGGTGGAATCCCGATTCATCTGCATACGCTTCAAACCCCGGTGCAGAAGGCATATGGAATCCGCACCTATGGGAAATCGCTGGTCAGGCACCTGGATGATCTCGGGCTTGTGGATAAAAATCTGGTTTTAGGGCACGCAGTATACCTTACAGAAGACGATATTGAACTGATGGCCGGGAAGGGGGCCGGAATTACGCATCATGCCAGCTGTAACCTGATTATGAGGGACGGCATTGCCCCTGTTTATTATATGCTGAAAGCCGGCATGAACGTCGCGATGGGAATGGATGAGAAATCGATCAATGACGATGAAGACGGTTTTATGGAGATGCGGATGATCTATTTCCTGCACCGTCATGCAGGAACCAGCCTGACTGACTGTCCGGCGATTTCCCCGTATGAAGTGCTGAAGATCGCAACAGTGAACGGTGCCGCTCCTTCCGGTTTCAGAGATGAGGTCGGCATGATCAGGCAGGGAATGGAAGCTGACCTGATCCTTGTTGATTTAAAGGAAATGCTGGAGGATCCGTGCATGCTTCCTGGCGTTGATATCGGCGAAGCCCTGATCCGGCGCGGGCTGGGCAGATATGTGGATACGGTAATGATCGGCGGAGAGCTGGTTATGGAAAACAGAAAGTTCCTGAAGATTGATATAGACGCATTGTACCGGGAAGTACGGGAAGAGGTCTCATTCGGAAGAACACAGGCGCAGCTTGATAATGAAGCGTTTATGGACCGGATCCGGCCGTATTATCAGAAATGGTATAATGAATGGCTTGCCGATCTGAAACTCGAACCGTATTATGTTATGAATTCCCGAATCTGAAAAAACCAAATGTGCGGAAAGGAGGATACTGGATTTGAAGAATGTAAATGATATATTGGCAACCATTGGGGCGCCGGGGAGAAATGAAGACGGTTCCTTTACGAGAACCTGCTTTACTCCCGAGTTTTTTGAGACTGTCGAAGCAGCGAAAAAACTGATGGAAGAGTACGGAATGTCCACAGACGTGAACCGTATGGGCACACTTCACGGAGTTCTTCGCGGAACGGATCCGGGGCTGAAAAGTATTCTGATCGGTTCTCATCTGGACACTGTGATCCGCGGCGGAATGTTTGACGGTGCGCTCGGTGTGGCCTGCGGCCTCGACGTCGCACGGCGTCTGAAAGAAGAGGGACGCACTTTACGCCATACATTGGAAATATACGGATTTGACTTTGAAGAAGCGAATCCGATGGGCGGAACTTTCGGAGCCCGCTGCGTTGCGGGCAATTATAATCCGAAGCAGTTTCGCCTGGAGGAATCCCTGGCCGGCTTTGGCCTGACCCTGGAAGATACGGAATCATGCAGAAGGGATTTTTCGGACGTAAAGTGTTATCTGGAAGCACATATCGAACAGGGAGACTATCTTGATAATGAGAAAATCACCATTGGTACGGTGAGCGGGATTGTTTCGATTGTCCGTTATATTATTGATGCGGTCGGTCAAAGCAATCATGCCGGAACTACTATGATGAAGAACCGGCAGGATGCGCTGGTTGCCATGTCAAAGCTGATAGCGGAAGCGGACAGGCGGTGCCGCGAAATCGATGACCGGCTTGTGATTACCTTTGGAACCATTCTCTGTATGCCCGGTGCCGAGAATGTAATTCCCGGACTGGTGGAATGCGGCGTGGAAATCCGCCATATGGACCTTGAAAAAACGGATGAAATGGCTGCGGCGCTGCATGAGATTGCAGCCGGAATTGATAACGCGAAGTTTGAACTCAAACTGAAGGAAAGCAAACCCGGAGTGACCTGCGATCGGCATATCATGGATCTTATTAATGATTCTGCGTCTGATGCGGGATTCAGCCATGTCGAGATGGCAAGCGGCGCAGGACATGACGCGGTTCCTGTTGCCAAGACCGGCACGCCGATTGCCATGATCTTCGTTCCCAGCCGCGGAGGGTTAAGCCACTGCGGTGAAGAATGGACTGATCCGGAAGACGTGGCTGCAGGAGCCGAAGTGCTTTACAGGACTGTTCTAAGGCTTGACGCGGAAGACTGATACTGATAAAAGACTGATACTGTAAAAAAGAGAGGGGACAGACCGGTCAGCGGTTTGGCCCCTCAATACGTTCAACCCGAAAGGTTACGCATTCGCTGCAGTCCGGGCACTGAACCGGACCGTCTTTAACAGATCCGCCCCGTCTCGCGGCATAAACAAAAGGATAAACTGCATTCAAAGCCACCATGCACAGGTCATCGCTCTTATCCTTGTTTATAAAAGCGCCTTCAAAGCAGACAACATCCCCCGGTTTATAGCGGGGACATCCGCTGGTAATGACCGTAAGCCGTACGTCATAATTATCCATATGACCTCCTTTTGTATGACCGCAGAATTAATATTTATCAGTTTTCTCTGTATATATGATACTGAGAAAGCACAGGCCGGTCAAATCCGGTATATTACATGATTCAGTGCTTCTGAAGGCGTCGTGATTTATTGACAAGCCGGGGCATACGGGATAGTATAAAAGCATAAATAATTGTGAACCTGTTCATATATAATGAAAAGGAGGGAGCATTATGGGAGTAACAGCCAGTTGTATGTTTCTTTGGTTCTTGTACTTTTTCTTCGGCATTTTTCCGTCGATATGGTATGCCGTTAAGGGGAGAGGAGACAAAAAGTAATGAATAACAATACGCTGTATCTTATTGTGACAATAGCCTTCATGGTCGGCCTGGCCGTTATAGGACTTCTGATTTCCAAGGGAGTTAAAAGTTCTGAAGACTGGATGGTTGCAGGAAAGTCTCTGGGGATGCTCCCTATGGCCGGCACATATTTCGCAACGATCATTTCAGCAACTTCCATCATGAGTTATATGGGCTATTATTATCTGAACGGATGGTCCGGCTGGTGGAATGCCGCAGGAACACTTCTGACTTCTTTCCTGGCTGCGTTGTATTTTGCCAGAAAAGTCCGTCAGAGTGAGTGTAACACGCTTCCGGAATTTGTTGAAAAAAGGTATTGCAGGTCGTTTTCTGTTCTTTCAGCTTTACTGGTAGTTCTTTGTTGTACGGCACTCCTCGCCAACCAGATTACCGGCGCAACAATTATCCTCCAGACTTTCACAAACTGGAGTACTGTTGTCTGCTGTATTGTCCTTCTGCTCGTGTTCGTCGTATTTACCAGTATCGGCGGAATGAAAGCAGTAGCATGGACAGATACCATCTGCTCTTTTATCATTATCATCGGCGTCTGGGCGATTGCAGTCCAGTTCCTCGGCCGGGTCGGCGGCTTTAGTGCTATGAATAAAGGGATTGCTGAAATCAATCCTGAATTTGTCAGTGGATTCAGTGCAAAGATTCCTCCGCAGACGGCACTTTCCTGGGTCGTTACCTGGGGCGTCTGCAATTTCGGCGCACCGCAGTTCGTCGCCCGTTTCATGTCTGCCGAGTCGCCTGAAGTGGCAGGGAAGTCCCAGAGCCTTACCGGCATTGGCCTTCTTATCTTTTATGTACCGCTGGTCATTATCGGTCTGTGCGGAATGTTGATTCACCCGGGCATTGAGAAACAGGATCAGGTCTTCACGACGCTGGTTATGCATGAAGTCAATCCGATTTCCGGCGCCATTATGCTTGCTGCCGTTGTGGCGGCGATCATTTCCACTGCCGACTCTCTGCTTCTGCTGGTTGCAACAACCTTTACGCATGATTTTTACTGCAAGGTCAAAAAGAATGTCAGTGATTCGGAAGAACTCCATGTCTCCCGTGTCGCTACATTCGTTTTCGGTATCGGCGCAGTTGTCCTGACCTTCTTCATCAATGAAACCATTCAGTCTTTCCAGGCAAAATCTGTTACGCTGATGGGTTCCGCGCTTGCCGTTACAACCATGGTAGGTGTGGCTTACAAGAAAGCCAACAAGATCAGCGCATCGATCGCGGCAATCTGCGGTTTTATTACGGCAGTCGCATGGTATTCCATGGGGCAGCCTTTCGGGCTGATGCCTGCTCTGCCCGCATGTGCGGTCTGCTTTATCGTCATCATGGTTGCGTCTCAGTTAACACCGGCTTCTGCAAATGACACCGCTGATCCGGAGGTCATGAAGAATCTGTTTGGTGAATAATACTGATTCAAAGAGGCACGGCGGTTTGCCGTGCCTCTTTTTTCGCCGGGTTCAGAAAGATCGGGCTCACAGTTCCTGGACTTTTGAATTTTGCGGATGCAGGAAAAAAGAAGACAATGAGGCCGTAACATGAACAAAGAACTGTTGAAGCAAAATTTTGAAGCCCATGGATTTAAGGTTTCCTTTTTTGAAAAAACCGATGATGCGGTTCAGTATCTCACAGAAACACTTGCAGGAAAGACTGTTGGATTCGGTGACAGCGAAACCTTGATCGGAATGCAATTGTATGAAAAGCTTTCGGATGCCGGGTGCACTGTCTGGTTTCATCGTAAGCCCGGACAGCCGGCGGATGTTCTTAAAAGGGCGCGGGATGCCGAGTGGTATCTTGTGAGCGCGAACGGCGTTTCGGAAACCGGGGAACTGGTGAATATCGATGGAAACGGAAACCGTATAACCAGTACTTCCTTCGGGAAAAAAACCGTGTTTTTCGTTGTCGGGCGGAATAAAGTCGTGCCGACCATGATGGACGCGCTGAAGAGAGCCGAAGAAGTGGCGAAGCCTATGAATGCAAAAAAGTATCTTGGCCAGGATGCGCCAAAAGAAGCTTTGGAGGAACGAATGGACCGGATGGATCGCGCGGTTCTGATCCTTAAAAAACCGGTATACGGAATGAATGCCGAATTATTGCTGATTGATGAAGACTTGGGCTTCTGACTGCCGGACTGACGGTATGAGTGAATAAGGCGCCGGATGAAAACGTGCAAAGGAGCAGCGCAATGAAAATCCTGATGATTAATCCGAACAGCAATGAAAACACCGACAGAATATTGGCTGAAAAAGTCAGAAAACTGGCCCTTCCGGATATAGACGTCGACGTGGTTCATATTGATGAGGCACCGAAGCTGATATGTACATACGCGGACCGCGCGGCTTCTGCGGAAGGAATGAAAAAGCTCATATGTTCATGCGCTGAAAAGTATGACGCGTTTATTATCGCCTGTCACGGAGACCCGAACCTTGATCTGGTGAGAGAACTTGCCGGAAAGCCTGTCGTAGGAATTGCGGAGTGTTCCATGAAATTTGCGGCGGCAATGGGAAACGGTTATGCGGTTATCAGCCCGTCCGAGAATTTTATTTCGCGGAAAATTGCGCAGGCTCACAAATATTATGCGGATGATCTCCTTCGCACAATAAAAGCGCCTAAGGGCGGCTCAAAGGAGGATCTGCTGGCTGCGGCGAGAGAGGCAAAACAGGAAACAGGTGTGGACGTAATCGTACTTGGCTGTGCGAATTATGCCTGTCTGGACGGTTATCTGGAAAGAGAACTTCAGATGCCGGTGCTGGACGGCGTAGCCTGCGCGCTGATTGTTGCTTCAGGGCTCGCGTTTTACGGAAAGTATAAGGCTGTTTACTGATCCCGGAATTTTTACATGTTGTAATTGCCGGGGCTCAGAGTTTGAAGCATAGAAACCGTATGGAATAACAGGAGGGATAAAATTATGCTTGATCTTGCAATTGTGAATGGACTTGCTTTTATTGAAGGCGGATTCAGGAAAGCGGATATTGGTATTAAAAACGGAAAAATCGCATTGGTAGCAGAACCGGGTGAACTTCCGGAAGCGGCGAGAACCATCGATGCCGAAAATAAGCATGTAATTCCGGGCGGTATTGATACGCATGTTCATTACCGTGATCCGGGCCATGCGGAACGGGAAACTTTCGCACAGGGGACACGCGCGGCTGCTGCCGGCGGCTGCACGACCTTTTTTGAACATCCGATCAGCATGCCTCCGCAGTACAATGCAGAAATTCTGAGAAACCGGGTTGAAAACTGCAATCAGCACAGCATTGTGGACTTTGCATTCTTCGGGGCGGCAGGCGGCGAGTTCCCGGAATGCATTGAGCCGCTGTCTCATGAGGGAATTATTGCCTACAAGACCTTCCTGCATGCAGCTCCTGAAGGCCGCGACGCAGAGTTCAAGGGCCTGACCAGCGCCAATAACGCTCAGCTTATGAAGGTGCTCGAAGAAGGAGCAAAGACTCCGCTGACAGTAGCCGCCCATGCTGAAGATAATGAACTGGTGAACGGCTATATTGCAAAGCTTCGTAAAGAAGGAAAGCAGGGGAATCCTCTGGCCCACGTCTGGTCCCGTCCGCCCATCGTAGAAGTGGAAGCGATTGCAAAAATGCTTCGGTTCGGTAAAGAGACCGGCTGCAAGATTGAACTGGTTCATGTATCTACCGCGGCTGCACTGGAACTTGCGAAGAAAGCAAAACAGGAAGGGCAGTATGTCCTGGTTGAGACTTGCCCGCATTATCTGCTGCTGGATGAAAGCTATGTGGAAAAATACGGACCTTATGCCAAGTGCAATCCTGCGCTCAGAAGCAAAGAAGAGATCCAGAAGCTCTGGAAATATGTCCTCGACGGAACCGTCGACTTTATCGGCTCTGACCACAGTCCTTTCCTGGTGGAAGAGAAGGAAAAGGATCCGAGTGATATCTTTAAGGCTCCTTCCGGCTTCCCCGGCATCGACCTGAGACTGCCTTTGCTCGCAACGGAGGCAAAGAAAGGACGTCTGAGCCTTGAAAAAGTCGTTGAACTCTGCTGTGTCAATCCGGCAAAACTGTTCCACATTTTCCCGCAGAAGGGCACTCTTTCCGTCGGATCGGACGGCGACGTAGTCGTTATGGATATGAATGCTGATTATATCTGGAACCATGAAATGGGGCAGGCGCATTCTCCTGCACAGAAAATCGCAATCGTCTACGACGGATGGAAGCTGGGCTGCAAGATCGACTATACCGTTGTCCGGGGACGCGTTGTCCTGGATGACGGAAAGGTTGTGGAAGGCAATGAGGGTTACGGCGAATGGGTTAAACCCGTTTTTGACTGAAAAAGACCCGGAACATATTGACCGGTATGAATGAATGGATGTGAATGATGGAAAAACTCGAAGAGATTATGCTGCATTTTGCCTCTTACGGAAGAAACGAGGATGGAAGTATATCCCGTGTATTCGGAAGTGAAGCATACGATGAAGCAGCGAAGGAACTTCAGCGGTATATGCAGGAATGCGGAATGGAGAGCCATATAGATTCCGTAAAGAATATTCATGGTGTTTTCCCCGGAACAGATCCGGCAGCGGGAGAGATCCTGATTATTTCGCATCTTGACACAGTCCGTGAAGGCGGTATATTTGACGGCCTGTTTGGTGTGGTTGCCGGGATAGAGTGTGTAAAACGGCTTCAGAAGGAAGGAAAACGGACCCGGTTTTCGATCCATGTCATTGCGACGAACGGCGAGGAAGGGAATGAACTGGGAGGAACTTTCGGAAGCCGGGCGCTCGCAGGGCATATCGATTATTCGGAGCAGTTTCTGTCAAAGGCAGCGAAATACGGTTTCGATGAAGAAAAACTGCGCAGCGCGGAAATGGATTTTTCTGATGTGAAGTATTCTCTTGAACTGCATATCGAACAGGGACGCACCTTGTATGAAGCGCAGGAGGAGATCGGTATTGTCACGGGAATCGTAGGTCTGCAGCGGTATCTTATTACGATCAAGGGGAGAACAAACCACGCGGGAACTACAATGATGGAATATCGGCGTGACGCCCTGGTCCGGATGTCGGAGATTATCACCATGGCGGACAGTCTTGCCCGGGAGATGGGGAATGAACTTGTCGTGACATTCAATAAAGTCGAGATTCATCCGAACATCCTGGGAGTTATATCCGACGAAGTAAGCCTTGTGATGGAGTGCCGTAATCGGAAAGAATCTATGATGGATGAATTTGTCCGTCGGGTTCGTGAAAGATTCGAAACCGGTGAAGACGCTGATGTCAAAGTATCTTTCTCGCCGCTTGTCCGAAAGGCGCCCGTTGACTGTGCTCCGGAACTTGTCCAGGCAGGGGAGAAGGCAGTTAAGGAACTTGGTTTCCGGTACCGCCTGATGCCCAGCGGAGCAACACATGACGGCAATATGATTGCCCTCAGAGTTCCGATCGGTATGGTTTTTGTGCCGAGCAGAGAAGGACTCAGCCATTGCAAGGAAGAATGGACAGACTGGGATATTTGTGAAAAAGGGGTTGAGGTGCTGTACAGTATGATACAGGAGATATGACAGCCTGGTTATAGTAGCGTAAGAAAGAACGGTCGAATAAATGCTGCGGCATCTGCCTGAAGAACAGTGAATCGTTAAGTGTTTCATACCGCCAGCCGGGAACCCGGCTGGCGGTGTTCTTGACTGTCATTCCGGTAACCGCCTGCCGTGCATGCGGCCCTTAACAAGTTCCGCCTTTTTTATCCTGAGCCGTCATATTTGTAATAAAATATGGACATAGAAATATTCGGAAATTCTGATTACAGTTCCACGAAAACGTAAAGGAGAGTAAGGGAAAGATGGAAAACTACGAAAAACTGTCAATCGCTGAACTTGCAGGACTTTACCGATCAAAAGAGATTTCGCCTGTTGAAGTAGTCAGATATGCCCTGGACCGGAGCCATAAACTTCAGGATACTGTCAATGCAATTGTGTGTTTTACGGAAGAAAGGGCGCTGGACGAGGCGAAGGCCGCGGAAGAAGCATTCCTGAGAAATGAAGTAAAGAGTCCGCTTATGGGGATTCCATATGACGTAAAAGACTTTATGGATGTGAAGGGGACTGCGACAACGCTGGGATGCGAGGCCTACAGAGACAATATGGCTGATTCCGATGCGGCTGTTGTGGAGCGGCTGAGCGAAGCGGGAGCCGTCCTTCTGGGAAAAAGCAATACCATGCAGATCGCCCTGGGCGTTACAACAGACGTGAGCTGCTTCGGGCCGACCAGAAACCCCCGGAATCCGGAGCATGTTGCGGGAGGTTCGAGCGGCGGATCTGCGGCATCTGTAAGCGGCGGGATGAGTGTCTTTTCCATAGGTACGGACCAGGGCGGTTCTTCAAGAACCCCTTCTGCCTTCTGCGGAATTGTAGGATTAAAACCGACCCTGGGACTGGTCAGTTATTATGGGACTGCGTCGGTACAGGATATGGTCGACCATCTTGGAATCATCTGCCGTTCCTCTGAAGACTGTGCGGCAATTCTGTCAGAAGTGGCCGGCTATGATCCCCGGTATGCATTTTCGTTAATGACGGATAAAACAGATTATGGCTGTCACATAGGAGAGTCGCTGAAAGGTATGACCTTTGCCGTGCCTATGCGGATGTGCGAAGCGGGAACGGATCCTCTCATTTTCAGGAAGTTCAAAGAAGCACTGGATGTGTACAGGGATCTGGGCGCAAAGATCAGGGAGATCGATTTTCCTGACGAAAAACTGCATATGTACCGTGCGGCGCACAGTCATATCCTGCTGGCGGGATGTATTTATCACCAGAAAAAAGTGCTTGACGAGACACCGGAACTGATTGCGGAAGAGATCCGGGAAAGAATGAAAGGCGGAGAAGTCGAAGCCTGGGAACTCTGCAGAGATATGGACATCAGGAAAGACGCGAAAAAGCTGTTCCTGGACCGGCTGGAAGGATGCGATCTGATGATGACGCCCGGCCCGCAGATATTCGCGCCGGAATTATTCCAGCGGATTATTGAGGAGGACGGAATAAAGACGTCAATTATCCCCAGGATTACGCAGTATACATGGTTCGGGAATTATCTGGGAATCCCTATGCTGACAACGCCGACCGGAAGGAACGGGCAGAACCTGCCCTGCAGTATGTATATCTCGGGACGCTGGCTGGACGAGGCGAAGATCCTGCAGGTCTCAGCAGCCTACGAGAGTGTTGTCGGGAAACCTGAAATCGAAAGATTGCCGTAAACAGGAAAACATCCCGGAGAATTCAAGTGATCCGGACAAAAGGAAAAACGGGAGGGACAAAGAATGCATTCAGATGAAAAAAACCTGTTAGCAGCTACTATGGAGAAATTCATAGGATTGGCGTGCCGCCGGCTGCCGGATGACGTTTACGAAAAACTCTGCGAACTGAGGGCAAAAGAAGACCAGCCTATGCAGAAGGCCATCTATGACGCTTATTTTGAAAACCTCCGGCAGGCGGAAGAATTGAAGAGGCCTTGCTGCCAGGATACAGGACTGCTTCATTTTTACATCACGGCAGGAACCGGTTTCCCTTATCTGGATATCGTTGAAGAAGCGCTGTACGAAGCCACCCGGAAAGCTACTTTCAGCGTGCCTTTACGTCAGAATACAGTGAATTATTTTGAAGAAAGGAATACGGGAGACAATACCGGCGAAAGAATTCCCTGGATCCACTGGGATCTGGTACCCGGCGGTGAAGACCTTGAAATCATTACCTATTTTGCGGGCGGCGGCTGCTGCCTGCCGGGAAGAGCCCAGGTATTTAAACCGTCGGACGGCTACGGCGCTATTGTCTCATATGTATTTGATACGGTTTCGGATCTGGGGCTGAATGCGTGCCCGCCGCTGATCGTAGGCGTCGGTCTGGGACATAACGTGGAAAACGCTGCTGTATTATCCAAAGTCGCGTACCTGCGTCCTCTGGGAACACATCATAAGCATCCCAAAGGCGCTGCTCTTGAAAAACGGCTGGAGGAAGGACTGAACAGTCTGGGAATCGGGGCGCAGGGCCTGCGGGGAAATTCTGCGGTTCTGGAAGTACACATTGAATCATCCGCCCGCCACACGGCGACGATCGCGGTCGGCGTCAACGTTGCGTGTTATGCGCACAGAAGGGGTGTGATCCGTTTCCATAAAGATATGTCATACGAGATTCTTACATATAAGGGGGCAGAATTATGAAAAGAGTATTAACCACACCGTTAAGGACAGAGGACATCAAAGATTTAAGAGCGGGTGATGTTGTTTATCTTACGGGCTGCCTCGTTACGGGACGTGACGACGTACATCACCGTGTTGTAAGAGAAGGAATGGAATGCCCGGTTGATTTCAACGGAATCGGAATCATGCATGCGGGCCCGATTATCGACGAACAGCCGGACAATAATTCATTGATTTCCATCGGGCCGACTTCGTCGATCCGGATGGAAGCGGACGAAGCGGAGTTCATTGAAAAGACCGGTGTAAAAATCATCGTCGGAAAAGGCGGAATGGGAGAGAAAACGGCCGCGGCATGTAAAGAGTTCGGCGCGATCCATTGCGTATATCCGGGCGGATGCGCTGTATCGGCAGCTCTTCATGTGGAAAAACTGGAAGACGTATTCTGGCGTGAACTGGGCATGCCGGAGGCTCTCTGGGTAATGAAGGTTAAAGAATTCGGTCCTCTGATCGTATCAATTGATACGGAGGGAAATAATCTGTTTGAGCAGAATAAAGCTTTTTACAGGAGCCGGATCGGTGAATGTACCGGACCGATTATGGAAAGTGTTAAGAGTTATATGGAAGTTGAGGCACAGTAAGCAGCCGACAGGGACGTGAACCAGGTGTTTGTCAGATGAAAACAGAAAAAGGGCCTGTGAATGAATAAACTGGTAAAAGATCTGAAAGAAGCTGTCCGGTTAAGCGGATTGCGGGACGGTATGACCGTTTCTTTCCATCATCATTTAAGGAACGGCGACAATGTAATGAATATGGTCCTGCATGAAATCAGCGAGATGGGAATAAAAGACCTGACTGTCAATGCAAGTTCTGTTTTTGACGTGCAGGCCCCGCTGCTGGACCATATGCGCAGCGGTGTGGTTACCGGCCTCGAGACGGCTTATATCAGTCCTGGGATCGGGAAAAAGCTTTCGGAAGGCGTGTTAAGCAGGCCTCTGGTTTTCCGTACACACGGCGGGCGTGCCGGAGAAATAATGAACGGCTCGTCGAAAATTGACGTCGCGTTTATTGCGGCCTCCGTTTCTGATAACAGAGGAAACTGTTCCGGACTGTACGGAAAAAGCGCGTTCGGGGGAATGGGCTATGCTTATGCCGATGCCCGGATGGCAGACAAGGTTGTTGTCATTACGGATAATCTGGCGGAATACCCGCTGGTCAATGCTTCTGTTTTTGAGACGTATGTGGATTATGTCTGCGTGGTGGACAGTATCGGGAATCCGGAGGGTATCGTATCGGGAACAACCAGGGTGACTGACGACCCGGTCCGCCTGCAGATTGCGGATATGGCGGTGAAATGTATTGAAGCGTCGGGACTGCTGAAAGACGGCTTCGCGTTCCAGACAGGCGCCGGGGGTATCAGCCTGGCCGTGGCCGGGAAACTGAAAGAGAAGATGCTGGCAGGGCAGATAACGGGAAGTTACTGCACAGGGGGAATGAACGGCTTTATGGTGGATATGCTGGAAAGCGGCTGCTTCAAAGCGCTGTATGACGTGCAGTGCTTTGACCTGAACGCTGTAGAGTCGCTCAGAAGGAACGAAAACCACGTCGAGATCAGTGCTGAACAGTATGCGGGCGCCTCAGCAAAATACAGTATGGTGGACGGGCTGTCCACAGTTGTACTGGGCGCAACAGAGATTGATTTTGATTTCAACGTCAACGTGCATACCGATTCTTTCGGAAGAATTATGGGCGGAAGCGGCGGACACAGTGACGCGGCAGCAGGTGCCGATATGACAATGATCGTCGCTCCTTTATTCAGAAAGAAATTTCCGCTGATCAGGAGGAGGGCCGCCTGTATCAGTACGCCTGGAAATACAGTTGACGTGCTTGTTACACAATACGGGATTGCTGTGAATCCCGCGAGGAATGACCTGAAAGAGAGATTTCTTGGAAGCGGACTGCCGGTCACAGATATTCAGAAACTATATGAGATTGCCGTTCATTATACCGGGGAACCGGAATACCCGGAAAACAGGAATGAAAAAGTGATTGCAAAGGTTCTGTACAGGAACGGCAAAGTGATTGATTCGATCTACAGGAGCATAAAAAACTGAAGGGAAACGGGGCTTTCCGCAGATTCTGCAGAAAGCCCCGTTTTTCTGTTTCTTACTGTTCTTTGCTGTACATTGCAGCCATTTCCCCGGCTTTCCTTCCGAACGTCATGACGTCCGCGATGGCGTTCCCGCCCAGCCGGTTGCTGCCGTGGATTCCCCCGGTCACTTCCCCGGCCGCATAAAGGCCGGGGATCGCTTCGCCCTCCTGGTCAAGGACTTCTGTATCGGCGTTGATCAAAAGCCCGCCCATCGTATGGTCATTCCTGATCCTGCTGCCGACCATCGTGACTGAAACCGTAACCGGGGCATTGTGCCCGCTGACTGTCGCCTGATACGTCCTCGGGACACAGGTGTTGAGCCATATCAGAATGATAATGGCTGCTGCCGAAAGGACCAGGATTCTTTTTCCTGTTCTGCTCATACGATTGTATTTCCTGAAAATTACATGACGCCTCATTTCCGGGATGGCCCGGTCCGTTTTCCGGGCAGGGTATCCTGCTGATATTATTGTACATCTTTGACCGGTAGAATATCATGAAATAAGCAAACATCAGGTAACATGGAAGCATATTGATATAGATGAAACTGCAGAAACTAACGGGGAAACCATGATGCAATACAGACTGTCTCAGACGGAGTTCCGGAGAATACTCGATTTCAAGCGCGATATGCATATGCATCCGGAACTGTCGCATAAAGAAATCCGGACAACGGAAAAGATAAAGGAATTTCTGGCAGGCGTGCCTTCCTGCCGTATCCTGCCGCTTCCTTTGGAAACGGGTGTCCTTGCCGTAATAGATGGAAACGGAGAAGGGCCGGAAATCATGCTCAGGGCGGACATAGACGCCCTGCCGCAGACGGAACAGTTTGAAAGTCCCTGGAAATCGGAGGCCCCGGGCGTCATGCACGCCTGCGGGCATGATTTTCATACGGCGGCCCTGCTGGGCGCGGCGCTGATACTGAACAGGGCAAAAGAGCAGGGAGAACTGGACGGGAGAGTCGACCTGGTTTTCCAGCCGGCAGAAGAAGATACGTCGGGAGCAAAACAGTTGATTGACGCAGGCCTGTTTGAACAGATTCATCCGGACTTCTGTTTCGGGCTTCACAACTGGCCTTCCGTACAGACGGGGAAGATCGTATGCCGTGAAGGGGCGCTGATGGCTGCCAAGCGGAACTTTGAAATCCGGATATACGGCCGGGGAGGCCACGGGTCGATGCCGCATCTCAACGTCGACCCGATCGTGTGCGCGGCGGCTGTCGTACAGTCCCTTCAGACAGTCGTGAGCCGGAATACGGACCCCCTGGAGTCGGCAGTGCTCTCGGTTAATCTGATAAGCGGCGGAAGCCCCGACAATCTGGTAGTGGACCGGATCATGATGCGGGGAACCGTCCGCTCCCTGTCGGATAAAGTCCTGGAACGCGCAATTGACCGGTGCGGGACCATAGTGGAGAAAACTGCCGGGGCTTACGAATGCCGTTCGGAGATCCTGTGGGATGACCGGATCCCGGCGGTATTCAATTCCCCGGAAATGACCTGCCTGGCCAGGCAGTGCGCCGGCCTGACAGACTTTGAAATAACGGATGCCCCTCCTTCTCTCGCGAGCGAAGACTTTGCTTTTTACCGCTCTTTTGCGCCGTCTTTCTTTTACTGGGTGGGGAGCACGGCAGAAGATGCCCCGGCAGTTGAAGAACTTCACCGTCCCCGCTTTCACACGGATGACCGGGCGCTGGCGGGGGCGGCGCAGTTACTGGCCGTATCAGCAATCGAAGCCGGAAAACTGGTATAATTTAACGCGGATACGGCAAAATTCAAAAAGAAGACGGAAGCGACAGACATGAGAGAGCAGACAAAAACGTCGGTAAAAAATGAAATAAAAACTGAAATCCGAGAGCGGGACAAGCTGGTATCGGATTCTTATACGGAATGCACGCATTGCGTCCTGGCGTCGGATATTAACGGGACCGGCCGCCTTTTCGGCGGAAAAATGATGGAAATGATGGACCAGGCAGCGGGCATCTGCGCGATGAGGCACTGCGGCGGGCCTGTGACGACAGCCGGAGTGGACGGTTTGCAGTTCAAACGGGGCGCGGAGCTTAACGATATCGTGATCGCCGTGGGCCGGATCACTTATGTGGGGCGCTGCTCGATGGAAGTGCGGGTGGACGTCTATCTGGAAGATATCAAAACCGGAATGCGGCATACCATGAACCGGGCGTACTTTACAGAAGTCGCCGTAGACAGGGAAGGGCGTCCGGTGCCCGTCCGTTACGGACTGAAACTGGAAACGGAAGCACAAAAAGCAGAGTGGGAGGGTGCCCTGCGCAGGAAGGAAATGATGAAACAGCGCCGTACAGACGGTTATTGATTCCGCGCGTATGGTATACACAGAAAGAGAATACTTGGTATTATAAAAGTAACTGACGATTGTTAATAGAAAAATTTCACCAGTATTAACTAGGAGAAGCGCGATGAACAAGAAATGGAAAAAAATCATCTGTTCAATGTTGTTCGTATTCTGCGCCGCAGTTCTTTTCTGTGTGTATAAACCTGCAGTACAGGTACAGGCGGCGGAAAGCGAAAACCTGCTCATCAACGGCGACGGCGAGACCGGGGACATGACCGGCTGGACGGATGCCGGGGAGGAAGAAACCGGAGAAGGAACGTTCGAAGTCATAGACGTTTATGACTGGGGAAGTACCTCGATATATCCATTTGAGGGAGACTATTTCTTTTTCGCGGGCGCCACGGAAGGCAACTATATTTATCAGGACGTG
>JAEEGL013687868.1_pt1 | contig 17664 bp, 15 predicted proteins | sample 9134231 | NCBI WGS metagenome assembly JAEEGL01 (sample SAMN16246548, study PRJNA631951) | gut metagenome | biome: gut microbiome; feature: rumen; material: fiber-attached | host: Bos | place: Iran: Karaj | collected 2018-10 | reverse complement strand
TCTCAAGATTTATGAAGGCGATCTGCCTCTTTATCATATCGATGCCTATCGTCTGGAAAACAATTCCTATGATCTGGGTCTTGACGAATATGCGGATGAAGGTGTGATGGTTGTGGAATGGCCAGAATATTATGAAGATTTTCTTCCAGATGAATTTCTGGAAGTCAGATTTACTTATTTCAATGATGGAGTAAGAGATATAAATTTTAAAGCTCATGGAGAGCGATATGACAATATCGTTAAGGAGATGACATGTTGACACTATGTATTGATACTGCATACAGATATCTAAGCTGCGCCCTGATCAAAGATAATCAGATCCTTTCCTCGTATTCAAAGGAATGTTTTAAAAGACAGTCTGAGGAAGTGTTTGCCGCTTTGAAAGAAGTTTTTGAAACGGCGGGTGTAAACAAAAAGGTCATTGATTCGATCTGTATTACTGAAGGACCAGGTTCCTATACAGGCATCAGGATCGGTATGACGATCGCCAAAGTTATCGGCGAGATGCTTCCATGCGATGTCTATACGATCTCGACTCTGCGTTTATATGCAGCCGATCGGCCAAATTGCCTTGTCGTGCTCGATGCGCGAGCCAATCGGGTCTATCGGGGTATCTATGACAAGGAACTGATCGTCAAATCTGATGAAGCTGTACCGATCAGTGAAGTCGATATCAGCGGTTACAATCTGGTCGGTGATGGTGCCCTGTTTGATCGCCGCAGTGATTTCGGCGATATTCCGGAGGCTTTTCTGGCTACCAAGCATATGTGGAAAAAAGTCGAGGATATTGCCTATCTGACACCGAAATATCTCAAGGAAAGTGAGGATTATGTTCGATGATCGAGTTGATGAGTGAAAAAGATCTTGACCAGGTCGTTGAGATTGAAAATTCAGCCTTTCCTAATAATCCCTGGAGCAGAGCCTATTTTTTAAAGGAAATAAGGGATAATGATCTTTCGGAGATCTTTGTGGAAAAACAAGGTGATGAAGTTATCGCCTATGGTGATCTCTGGTTCATGTTTGAAAACTGTGATCTGACTAAGATCGCCGTCAAAAGAGATTACCGGAATAAAGGTCATGGCACAAGAATGCTGAAATATCTGGTCAATGTGGCCAAACATCATGGCTGTGAATATATGCATCTCGAGGTCGATGTCAATAATATCGAGGCTGTTTCTTTATATAAGGAAAACAGTTTTGAGACGATGAGGATCAGAAGAGGCTACTATGACAATGGCGCTGATGCCTATGACATGGTCAAGATCCTGATCGAGGCCAAGCCAAGAACGGTTCTCGCTATCGAATCGAGCTGCGATGAGACGGCTTGTGCGATCATTGATGAAGATCTCAATGTCTACAGTTCAGTCGTAACTTCGCAGATCGATGTTCATGCCCGCTTTGGCGGAGTCATTCCCGAGGTCGCTTCGCGCATGCATGTAGAACAGATCTCAACGATCGTCAAGGAAGCGATCAATCAGGCCAAGATTCCTTTAAAGGACATCGATGCGATCGCCTATACGATTGGTCCGGGTCTGATCGGCTCCCTGCATGTCGGAGGCATCGCCGCCAAATCACTGGCTTTCTTCTATGACAAGCCTTTGATCGGTGTCCATCACCTCAAAGGACATATCTTCGCCAATGAACTGGTCAGAAAACTGAAATATCCTTTGATGGCCTTAGTCGTCAGCGGCGGTCACACGGAATTAGTCTATATCGAAAATGATCAGTCGTTTAAAATCATCGGAACAACTCTGGATGATGCGATTGGCGAAGCCTATGATAAAGTAGCCAGAGTCATGAATGAAGCCTATCCGGGCGGACCGGTCATCGACAAACTGGCCAAAGTCGGCAAACGTCATTACAGCTTGCCGACCCCGAAAGTTGATGGTCTCAACTTCTCTTTCTCGGGTTTAAAGAATGCCGTGCTGCAGTTAGTCAAGAAGGAAGAGACTTTGAACAATCCGCTTGATAAAAATGATCTGGCTTTTGCCTTCCAGGAAGTGGCACTTAATTGCCTGATCGACAAGACCAAGAAAGCACTTGAACAGTATCCCTGCAAGATGCTGGTGGTAGCCGGCGGCGTGGCGGCCAATTCCCGTTTGCGAAAGCTTTTTGAAGAGAATTTCCGCAATATCGATCTGGTATTGCCGCCGCTTAAATACTGCACAGATAATGCTTTGATGATCGGCTGCGCCGCTATCCATTATCTGAAAAATGAGAAATTTGTTGAACTGAGTGCGCCAAGTCTGGCTTCGATGTCGATCGAAGACTGATAAATGTAATTTTGAGTAATAATATTAGAGTGTATTATATTATAAGATATGGTTGCGATATCAAAAGCGACATTGAAACGCTATCCGGTCTATCTGAAAGCTTTGCGTAAACTTTCTTCAGAAGGCCGAAAACGCGTTCTGTCCTCTGAACTTGCTGAATATGTGGATATCAGATCAACGACGATCCGCCGTGATTTTTCCTTGCTGGGCCAGTTAGGCAAGCAGGGCTATGGCTATGATGTCGATGAACTGATCGAAGTCTTTGCCAAAGAACTTGGTGAAGATTATGATGAGAAGCTGATCCTGATCGGTGTCGGCCGTCTGGGAACAGCGATTCTCAATTACAACAACTGGAATCATGTGGCTGGGGAGATCGTCTGTGCCTTCGATCTTAAACCGGAGGTCAGAAATAATGAACCGAAAGTCACGGTTCCGGTCTACCATATTTCGCAATTGAAAGAAAAAATACCGCAGGGCTGCGAAATTGCGATCTTATGCATACCTTCAGGGGCACAGGAGATCGTCAACGAGCTTCATGATCTGGGGATAAAGGGTATCGTCAATTTCACCAGGGAACATTTTGTGCTTCCGGAAGGAATGATCAAGAAAGATGTTGATGTGATCGCAACGATCCAGGAACTGGTCTTTGAGGTCAACTCAATGCATTGATAAGGGGGAGAATATGGATTTATATTTTGCGCGTGAATTGTATGAAATGGCTTATAACGGTTCCGAGATGGAACTCGATCAGCTGGAGTATATCTCCGTTGAAGGCTGGGTAAGGACTAACCGTGACAATGGCAAGGTCGGTTTTATCGAGCTCAATGACGGAACCTATTTCCGCAATATTCAGATCGTCTATACGCCGGATTTAGAGAATCATGATCAGGTTTCAAGACTTCTGACCGGTTCTTCCATCAATGTCATCGGGAAATTTGTCTCAACGCCGGATAATAAGCAGCCTTTTGAAATTCAGGCTACTTCAATTGAGATCGAAGGCCTTTCTGATGAAACATATCCTCTGCAGAAGAAGAGACATTCTTTTGAATTCTTAAGAGAAATTCCGCATTTAAGACCGCGTACCAATACCTTCATGGCGGTTTATCGCGTCAGATCGGCATTAGCCATGGCTATCCATGAATTCTTCCAGAATCAGGGTTTCATTTATGTCCATACACCGATCATTACCGGCAATGATGCCGAGGGTGCCGGTGAGGTCTTTACGGTTACCACCAGAGATGATGCCAATTATGAAGAAGATTTCTTTGGCAAGCATGCGTCGTTGACAGTTTCCGGACAGCTGCACGTTGAAGCCTTTGCGATGGCTTTCCGTGATGTCTATACCTTTGGTCCGACTTTCCGTTCTGAGAACTCCAACACCAAGACACATGCCTCAGAATTCTGGATGATCGAACCGGAGATCGCTTTTGCGGATCTGGAAGATGATATGCAGCTGATCGAGGATATGGTCAAGTATTGCATCGAATATGTGCGCAAGGAATGCCCGGAAGAGATGAAGTTCTTCAATTCCATGATCGATAAGTCTTTGATGGAAAGACTTGATCATGTCTATAATTCGAATTTCCGCCGCATGCCTTATACCGAAGCGATCGATATCCTGTTAAAGGCACCGGTCAAGTTTGAAAACAAGGTCTCCTGGGGCATGGATCTCAATACCGAACACGAAAGATATCTGTGTGAACAGGTCGTTGGTGGTCCGGTTTTCCTCACGGATTATCCAAAAGACATCAAAGCTTTCTATATGCGCTTGAATGATGATGGCAAGACGGTTGCCGCATGTGATTTATTGGTTCCGCATGTTGGGGAACTGGTTGGCGGTTCGCAAAGAGAAGAAAGAATCGATGTTCTGGAAAAGCGGATGCAGGAATTGCATATGGATATGAGCGGCTATCAGTGGTACCTCGATTTAAGAAGATACGGCGGCTGCAAGCACGCAGGTTTTGGCTTGGGCTTTGAAAGAATGGTCATGTATCTGACGGGTATGGAAAACATCAGAGATGTTCTGCCTTATCCGCGTACACCTAAAAATCTTATCTATTAGAAATGATTGTACAGATTTCAGCTGGCACCGTTTATTTCGGTGCCAACGATGTATTTGAAAATATCGACTTCACCGTCAACGAGAACGAAAGGATCGCACTGGTTGGTCGAAATGGGAGTGGCAAGACCACTCTTTTAAAAGTGCTCACAGGTGAATGTGAACTGTCTTCAGGTCAGCTGATCAAGGCCAATAAGACACAGATCGCTTATCTTGAACAGAATGCCTTGATCAATTCAGATCAGAGTATCAGGGAAGTCTTTGATGAGGTGTTTAAGGAAATCAAAGATCTGGAAAAACAGCTTGAAGAATTATCTGAACAGTTAAAGACCGATCACAGTGACAGACTGATCGAGACTTATACCAGACTTGAAGAACAGTACAAGTATCTGGGCGGTTATTCCTACTATTCGGAGATCTGTTCGGTACTTAATGGTTTCGGTTTTTCCGAAGCTGATCTTGATCGAAAGGTCTCATCTTTTTCCGGTGGTGAAAAGACCAAGATCGCTTTTGCGGCCTTACTTTTAAGCAAGCCTGACTTGCTGCTGCTCGATGAGCCGACGAACCATCTCGACCTGAATACGATCGAGTGGCTGGAGAATTATCTGGCCAAATACAAAAAGGCGATGGTCATCGTATCTCATGACAGAACCTTCATTGATAAATGCGCCAATGTCGTTTATGAACTTGAATATGGCCATATCAGAAGATATCCGGGCAACTATTCAGCTTTTGTGGAACAGAAGAAGAATGATTTCGCCAATCAGGAAGCAGCCTATAAAAGACAGCAGAAAGATATCAAACGTCTCGAGGAACTGATCGAAAAGTTCCGCTACAAAAAGAATAAAGCGGCTTTTGCGCAATCCAAGATCAAATATCTTGAAAGAATGGAAAGGATCGAAGATCCTAAGAAGGCGGACACCAAGGCATTTAAGGCCAGATTTGTCTGCGGGGTCAGAGGCGGCAAGAATGTTTTGAGTATGGATCACTTTCAGGTCGGTTATGATGAAGTGCTGGCGGAAGTGACTTTGGATATTTTACGCGGGGAAAGAGTCTGTGTCATGGGAGATAATGGCACGGGCAAATCAACGCTGTTAAAAACCATCGTTGGTCTTATCAAACCCTTAGGCGGCTACATGATGCTTGGCCATCAGATCGAAATGGGCTATTTTGATCAGAATCAGGCCAATTTCACCAGCGGCAATACCGTTTTGGAAGAACTGTGGAATGAATATCCGGATTTAGATATGTATAAAGTTCGTTCCGTATTAGGCGCCTTCTTATTCAGTGCCGATGAAGTCTTCAAGGAAGTAAATGTCTTGTCCGGCGGGGAAAAGGTCAGACTTTCTTTGGCGAAGCTGATGCTTAAAAAGGCAAATTTCCTGATCCTTGATGAGCCGACCAATCATCTTGATATCATCTCCAAGGAAGCGCTGGAAAGTTCACTGAGTGATTATGAAGGAACGATCTTATTTGTATCCCACGACCGTTACTTCATCAGAAAGATCGCGACTTCGTGTCTGGTGATCGATAAGGATAAAGTAACTTATTATCCGGATGGCTATAAGGATTATATCGATGTGAAGGTCAAAGAGGAACTTGCCGAGCAGAAAAATGAAAAGAAGGAAAAAGTTCCTTTAAAACAATTGAAACAGAAACCGAAATATAATCTGGCGCGTCTGGAAAATGAGATATCATTGATGGAGGATATCTTAGAAGACAAAAGAGCTCTGCGCTATGAACCGGAATACTACCAGGATATGAACAAGATGGCAGAGCTTGATGATGAGATCGATGAGATCCACAATCAGATCCACGCTTTGGAAGAAAAATGGGAAGAAGCGATGTTATATGAAGAAGAAAAGAATAAATAGGGAGGAAGGAAAATGCTGAACAGTTTTCTAAAATCAAGAATTCCTGAGGCAAAAAGGCTGGTCAAAGAACTTGGAAAGAAATATGACTATGTCTCGGTTCTGGGAACGGTTGTCAACACAAAACAGATCATGGTTTCGACGCATCTGAATTCGATGGATGATGTCGACAATGAATGCGGTTTTGTTTTGAAACTTTACAAAGACGGACGTTACAGCGAATATTCCTGCAATGATATCAAAGGGCTTAAGGCCAATGATATCAGCAAGGCTGTAAGCCTGAAAAAGGTCATTTCCGCTGATTTCAAAGTCAAGATGTTAGAGGAAAAGGAACATGTCGAGAACTATCTGCGTGAAGATCAGGCTAAACTGTCTGATAAACAGATCGTCGAGATCTTAAGCCGGACCAAGAATAAGATGCATCAGGCTGATGAAAGAGTCATCAATGTCATGACCAGATACAATAAGCGTCAGACTTCCAAGATCTTTGTTTCCAAGAAGAAATGTCTGAGCCAGAAATATGACTGGATCAATGTTGCCATGATGGTCGTCGTCAGGGAAGGTGATAACATCAAATCCAACTATGAAACGGAAGGCGAAGCTGATTCTTCACTGGCACTTGAGAAGTTTGAAAAACATGCGGACGAAGTGCTGGATATCGCTGTTAAATTGTTAAAGGCGAAGCCGGTCAAACCGGGCAAATACACGATCATCACCGATCCATCGATCTCCGGTCTGATTGCCCATGAAGCCTTTGGCCATGGCGTGGAGATGGATATGTTTGTCAAAAATAGAGCTAAGGCCAGAGATTATGTCGGCAAGTATGTGGCATCACCGCTGGTCAATATGTATGATGGCGCAGCCAGCTGTATCAGTGCAGCGTCCTATTTCTTTGATGATGATGGCGTGGAAGCACATTCAACGCAGATCATTAAAGACGGTATCTTGCAAAGAGGCATTTCCGATTCATTAAGTGCGATGGAACTTGGCAGCGAACCAACTGGCAATGGCAGACGTCAGGATTATTCCCGCAAGGTCTATACCCGCATGACCAATACCTGGTTTGACAAGGGCAAGGACAGCTTCGAGGATATGGTGAAATCAGTCAAACATGGTTATTATCTGTGCCAGACCAATAATGGCATGGAAGATCCGAAAAACTGGCAGATCCAGTGTACGGCTTCCTATGGTCTGGAGATCAAAGATGGCGTCTTTACCGGCAGGATCATCGCTCCGGTCGTCATCTCGGGTTATGTCATCGATCTGCTCAGTTCGATTTCAATGGTATCCGATGAAGTTACAGTTCACGGTTCAGGAATGTGCGGCAAAGGTCATAAGGAATGGGTATATGTTTCCGATGGCGGACCATATCTCAAAGCGGAGGCGAAGTTAGGCTGATGAAAAAAAGTGCGATTATCAAAGTCTTAAAGGCTAATAAAAAAATAAGTGATTATGAGATCACGATCTCGCAAAGAGATTCACGGGAACTTTTCTACGTGCTTGATCACCTTGAGATCAATCGGGCGGTCAAGACACAAGTGGTAACGGTAAGAGTCTATGTCGCCGATAAAAAGACCTGCGGTTCATCTTTAGTGGTTGTCACGGCGGCTGATGATGAAAGATCCTTTGCCCGCAAGGTCAATAAGGCCATTATTCAGGCCAGACAGGCAAAAAATGCCTATTATCCTTTAGTGAATAAAACGATAAATATCGATGAGAAAAAGCCAAAGAAGTTTGATCTCAACGAGACAGCGATGAAAGTTGCACAGGCAGTCTTAAGTGCTGATCAGTACGAAGAAGGCTGGATCAATTCAACGGAGATATTCTTATCTGTTTATGAAAAGGAATTCATCAACTCCAGAGGCGTTGACCATCACAGCTACAATATGAAGCTTGAAGTTGAATGTATTCCAACCTGGAGCAACGGCAAGGAAGAATTTGAACTCTACAAGTTCTATGAATCAAATACGATCAATTATAAGGAAATAACAGCTGAGATAAGCGAGATCCTCGAACTTGCCAAAGCCAGATCGCAGGCTAAGACATTAAAACAGGTCAGACTGCCTAAAGATCTCAAGGTTCTGGTCAAGAATGATATGCTGGAAACGATCGTAGACAACTTCAGCGGTGATCTTTCCTATCGCAATGTCTATATGAAGCAGAATCACTATGCAAAGAATGATGTCTTATCGGATAATAAGTTTTCTTTGACGATGAAAGGTGAATGCAAGGGCTGTGCCAGTTCACTTGAATACGATAGACATGGTGTAGTTCTGAAAGAAAGGAAACTGATCAATAACGGCGTAGTCAAAAACAACTATGGCGATATCCAGTTCGGTTACTATCTTGGCGAAAAAGATATCTCGGGTGAACTGCCTGTTGCGGTCATCAAAGCTGACGGTGTTGATTATGAAAACGAAAAACATCTGATCATTGAGACTTTCTCGGCACCGCAGATCGATGAAGATTCCGGATACTGGGGCGGGGAAGTCAGACTGGCGAGATATTTTGATGGCCAGAAGTATATTCCACTAAGCGGCTTCTCAATAGCCGGCAACATCTATGAAGACATCAAAAAAGTTGAGTTCTCTAAACAGCAGTGTCTGATGTCTCATTACAAAGGCCCTAAATACATGATCTTTAAGGGACTTAAGATAAGCTGAATTTTATAAAAGCGGCTGTTGCAGCCGCTTTTATAAAATTATATTTATTTTTAAAATAAGATTATAAGCGATTATCCATATGAGTATTAAACAGCAGATTGGAAATGAACTCTTTATCGATTCCAAGAATCGGCTTGTCCATCAATATCTCCAGCAGCTGCCTGGCGATGTCGAGACAGTTCTGCATGATTTCCGCAAACATGAAATCGTTGCTGAAAGGGTAGTACTTCATCGGTCTCAGACCGTCTTTGAAACTGAGCGTTTCGGATAAATAATTATCGTTATTCTGATTTTTCATTCTGGAAATAATCCTCCTGAACATAATTGCCAGAAAAAAGTGAAAATCCTAAGCTGAGATGATCAGAAACGGACGAAAAATGCAATTGATTCTTATATTTCTGAAAATATTTTCAGGAATTGGAAAATAGTTCGAGAAATGTGAACATTTTGTGAATTTTTTATTGAAACAGAAAGTCGATTCCTGTAGAATTTGTATGTGCAGTTTTTCGCGACTGCGCAGGAAAGGAAGAAAACATGAAAAAATTATTAGCATTATTGATGGCTTTATTAGTGCTCGTTGGTTGTACTAATGGTGGCACCGATGGTGGTAATGGCGGCAATGAGCCTAGTGAGTATAAAGATACTTTCAACTATGTCTATACAGCTGACTTATCAACATTCGACTACATCTATAACAACAAGTCCACTAATGGCGACATCTACAACAACGGCGTAGAAGGTCTGTTAACTCAGGACAAATACGGCAACCTGGCTCCAGGTATGGCTGAATCTTGGGAACAGAATGACGACGCTACTGAATGGACTTTCCATCTTCGTAAAGGTGCCAATTGGGTAACCAATAACGGTGAAGTTTACGATGAAGTTAAGGCTGAAGACTTCGTAACAGGTTTAAGACATGCTGCTGAATTCCAGTCATTAACATTATGGTTAGTCGGTGACGTAATCGAAGGCTTAAACGATTACATTGCCGGTACGATTTCCTGGGAAGATGTAGGTATCTCTACACCTGATGACTACACTGTAGTCTACAAGATGACTTCTCCTACTCCTTATTTCCCTTCAATGACTACTTATTCAATCTTATTCCCTGTTAACGCTGAATTCTTAGAGTCTAAGGGTGATGGCTGCAAGTTAGGTGCTCCTAATGCAGAAGCTTGTACTTTCGGTGCTTTAGCAGCTGATGGTATTCTTTACAACTCTGCATACGTAATCTCTAACTACACTTCTAAGTCAGTTATCGAATTCGCTAAGAACGAAAACTACTGGGATGCTGCAAACGTATTCATCAACAACATCAAGTTAACTTACACTGCTGAAAACGACGACCCAGACTATCTGTACAAGATGTTCAAGAACGGTGAAGTCGATGCTACTGGTGTCAGAGTTGCTAACCCTGAAATCAAGGCTGATGCAGAAGCTAACTATGCTGACAACATGTTCATTTCTGATACTGGAACGACCTGCTACTGGGTAGCATTAAACGTCAACAGACATCAGTATACTTCTCCAACGGACCCTTCAAAGGCTGTTTCTCCAAAGACAGACGAACAGAAGGCTGACACTGTCAAGGCTTTACAGAACCTCAACTTCCGTAGAGCTGTCATGTCTGCATTCTCTTCACATGCTTATGAAGCAGTATCTTTAGGTGAAGAACTGGCTGATGGACCAATCAGAAATACAATCGTTGCTCCAACTTTCTGTAAGATCGACGGTGCTAACTACATCGATGTCTTAACTGAAAAGTTACACACTTATGCAGGTTATGAAGATGTCAATCTGGCCGATGGTCAGGATGCCTGGTACAATCCTGAAAAGGCTGCTGCTTATTTAGCTACTGCCAAGGAAGAATTAGGCGACACTGTTACTTGGCCGATTTATCTTGATACTCTCGCAGTTGAAACTTCAGAAACTTCTACAAACAGAGCTTTAGCTGAAAAGGCTGCTATCGAAGCTGCTTTAGGCGCTGAGAATGTTGTAGTTAACGTTCTGACAGTTGATTCTGATACTTACTATGACTGCTGGTACTACGTTGAACAGGGTACAGAAACTAACGCTGACTTACTGTTCTTCGGTGGCTGGGGTCCTGACTACGAAGACCCAAGAACTTATCTGAACATCTTCTTGCCAGATAATGGTGATATGCTCCAGAACTTAGGTTTCAACGTCAAGGAAATCTCTGACGCTGATGGCGAAGCTCTCAAAGAGGCTGTTGGTTTAAGAACGTTCGGTGATATGTGTGCTGCTGCTGATGTTATCGTTGACAACAACGACGATCGTTTCACTAAGTATGCAGAAGCTGAAGCTTTCTTCCTGACTCAGGCTTTAGTAAGACCAATGTCTACTTCAGGTGCTGGTGTTAACATCTCTAAGATCGTTCCTTACACTGCATGCTATGGTAACTATGGTTGGGCTTCTTACAACAACGTTCCAATCTTCAAGGGTATGAAGGTTTACAACGAAAAGATTCAGACTGCTGCTGAACACGAAAGTGCTAAGGCTGCCTGGATGAAAGGCGAATAATTCTACTAGCCAATAATTTAGCAAATTAGGAGAGTAGTCCTAACTACTCTCCTTCTTTTTACGAAAGGAGGTTAAAATGGAAAAAGGCTATTATTTAAAACGAATAATCAGATCAATCTTTTCTATTTTGCTTGTAATTACAATTGTTTTTATATTGGTATACTCACTTGTGCCACGAGATCGAATCTTCAACAGTGATGACACGCTGGTCAAGCTCGGCGGTAAACCGGACGAAAGATTACAGTACCAGATGCGTACTTGGCAGAGGTTAGGATACATTGATTACGAGAATATGTCTTCATACTGTTCATCACTGTATGAAGCAGGATCTGATGCAATCGTTGCCTGCAACCTGACAGGTTCAAAGGAAGAAAAGGATTTTGTCAAAACCTATGAAGCCTTGAACTATAATGTTCAGTATCTGCCGATTTCCCATTCTCCGATCGCTTCCAAAGACCGACCGATCGCTTTGAGAATAGCTGAATGGTTTAAACAGCTTGTTCACATTGACGGTCCGGGTTATGTCGATGAAGAAATGTTCCCGGATCTTGAAAGAAAGATCTATTTCGGCAAGACTCCGACAGGTGGCTTGGCTATCAAGTGTGCCGGCTGCGAACACAAATATCTGTTCTATACAGACACATCTTTCCCATTTATTCATCAGAACTGGATTTCCTTGTATTTAGGTCAGTCCTATCCGACTTTTGACTCTTTACAGGTTCTGAATGTCATCTCTGATTCACAAGGTCAGGAAAACCGCAAGGAAACTGTTTTTGAAGACGGTCATTCCGAGATGAGTGCCTATAAGATGACTGCCTGCAAGTGGAAAAATTCTCTGGATAAACTCGATAAGAATAAGTTCCAGGATAATTATGCCGACTGCACGATCCAGAAGAAGGATCCTTCGATGATGGGCATTTCCTTTATCATGGGCGTTATCGCTTTGATCCTGGCTTATGGTTTAGGTCTGCCGATCGGTTTACTGATGTCAAAATCCAAGGGCGGCATTGCCGATAAGCTTGGTATGTTCTATATCATCTTTATCATCTCTGTACCGTCCTTAGCATATATTTATTTCTTTAAATTCATCGGTTCGACTTTCTTCCATCTGCCGACCGCTTTCCCAACTTACGGTGTCAGTGATGTCCGTTCCTGGGTACTGCCATGTATCTCTCTGGCTTTGCCTTCGATCGCTTCTTTGATGCTGTGGACGAGAAGATATATGGTCGACCAGATGAATTCGGACTATGTCAAATTTGCCAAGGCCAAGGGTCTCAATCAGTCGGAGATCTACCGCAAGCACATCTTCCGCAATGCAATCATCCCAATTGCGCAGGGTATCCCTTCATCGCTGGCCGGCTGTATCACCGGTGCCATCATTACCGAATCCGTCTACGCCGTAGGCGGTATGGGCAAGATGCTTCCGGATGCGATCAACTCCTACAACAATGCCATGATCATTGCACTGGCATTCTTATACACAACGATTTCCATTATCGGTGTCTTCCTTGGTGATGTCATCATTACCTGGATCGACCCGCGTATTTCCTTAGCTAACAAAGAGGAGGGCAGATAAGATGAGCGAAAAGAACGATCTTTTTACTTTTGCGGAATTTGATGAAACCAAATCTGAACATATCGCTGCTCCGCGTTATTCCTACTGGAAATCCGTCTGGCGCACTTTTGTCAGCAATAAGTTCATTGTCGCTGTCTGTATTGTAATGCTGCTGGTCGTAGCTTTTGCGATGATCCAGCCGATGTTCTCCCATTATGATCCGCTCTATGCGCCAAATATCAATGATCCAAGTTCAAAGTTCTTAAGTCCGTCCAAGGAACATCTCTTTGGTACAGACAATATCGGCCGTGACCTCTTTGATGCGGTCTGGGCCGGTGCCAAGAACTCGCTGATCATCGGTTTTGGCTGTACGATCATCAACATGATCTTAGGCATCATCGTCGGTGCGATCTGGGGTTTCTCCAAGAAAGTCGACGTCTGGATGATTGAAGTTTATAATGTCATTTCCAATGTGCCATTCTTATTGCTGGCGATGATTCTGTCTTATGTCTTGGGTTCCGGTTTCAAATCACTGATCTTCATCATGTGTGTCACTAACTGGATCTATGTCGCATACTTTATCAGAACGCAGGTCATGATCATCCGTGACAGAGAATACAATCTGGCTTCCAAGTGTTTAGGTACTTCCACCTGGACGATCATCACCAAGAATATCCTGCCTTATCTGATCTCAGTCATCATGACTTATGTTTCCAGAGAGATCCCTACCAATATCTCTTATGAAGTATTCCTGTCATATCTGGGACTCGGTTTAGGTCAGCAGAATGCGTCTTTAGGTCGAATGATCTCTGCCTATACTTCTTATATGACGGGTTATCCGCATCTGTTCTGGATCCCGGTCAGCTTATTGGCAATCATTTCGATTTCGTTATATCTGGTCGGTCAGGCTCTGGCAGATGCTTCTGACCCGAGGACTCACAGGTAGGAGGTAACTTATGTCTGAAAGAAAAATTATTTTATCCGCAAAAGACATCGAAGTTAAATTCCGTGTCAGAGACAATTACCTCAATGCGATCAGAGGAGTTTCACTCGATCTTTATGATGGTGAAACGTTCGCGATCGTTGGTGAATCAGGATCAGGCAAATCTGTCTTCACCAAGACATTTACCGGCATGTTAGAGTCAAACGGCAAGATCACCAATGGTTCAGTCATGTATGATGGGAAGGATCTGACTAAACTAGTCAGTGATAAGGATTGGGAAGGCATCCGCGGTGCCAAGATCGCTACGATCTTCCAGGATCCGATGACTTCCTTAAACCCAATCAGAACGATCGGTTCGCAGATCACTGAAGTCATTATCAAACATCAGAAAGTTTCCGCTGATGAAGCTAAAAAACAGGCTGTTGATATCATGAACAGAGTCGGTATCATCGATGCTGAAAAGCGTTTCAATGAATATCCATTCCAGTATTCCGGCGGTATGAGACAGCGTATCGTTATTGCGATCGCCTTATCCTGCCATCCGGAGATTCTGATCTGTGATGAACCGACAACGGCGCTTGATGTCACAATCCAGGCTCAGATCATTGACCTGATCAAGGATCTGCAGAAGGAACTCAAATTTACGACTATATATATTACGCATGACCTTGGCGTTGTAGCCAATGTTGCGGATCGCGTAGGTGTCATGTATGGCGGTCAGATCATTGAGATCGGCACGGTTGAAGAGATCTTCTATGATCCGGCTCATCCGTATACCTGGGCTTTGCTGTCATCATTGCCGCAGCTTGGTGTCAAAGGTCAGGAACTCAGCTATATCACCGGTACACCGCCATCACTCTATAACATCATCAAAGGTGATGCGTTTGCACCGCGCAATAAATATGCTTTAAAGATAGACTTCGAAGAGGAACCTCCATTCTTCAAGATCACGGATACACATTATGCCAAGACCTGGCTTCTGGATCCGCGGGCACCGAAGGTTGAAAAACCGGAAGCGATCCGCAATCTGCATGAAAAGATCGCCAGCATGACCAGCAAAGGAGGTGCCTACTATGTCGAACAAAAATAAAGAAGTTCTTTTATCAGTTAAAGGCGTAGATATCTCTTTTGATGTCGGCAAAAAGAAACCTTTCCGGGCGGTCAAGAACGCAAACTTCGATATCTATCGTGGTGAGACCTTTGCCTTAGTTGGTGAATCAGGTTCGGGCAAGACCACGATCGGCCGGGCTATTTTGAGAATTAATGAACTTTCCAAAGGTGAGATCATTTTCAAAGGCAAGAAGATTTCCGGCAAGATCTCCAAGGAAGATGACAGAGAAGTCATCAGATCGATCCAGATGATCTTCCAGGATCCGGCTGCTTCTTTGAATGAAAGGGCCAATATTGAATACTGCGTATCTGAAGGCATCAACAACTTCCATCTGTATACTGATGAAGCTGACCGTATCGCCAAAGTCGATAAGGCCTTGATGGATGTCGGTCTTCTGCCGGAACACAAATCGCGTTATCCGCATGAGTTCTCCGGCGGCCAGCGTCAGCGTGTCGGCATCGCCAGAGCGATGATCATGGAACCGGAACTTATCGTTGCGGATGAGCCGATCTCGGCACTTGATGTTTCGATCAGAGCTCAGGTGTTGAACCTCATGAATAAACTGAAAGATGAAAAGGGTCTGACTTATCTGTTTATCGCTCATGACCTTTCAGTCGTCAGATTTATCTCCGATCGTATTGCCGTTATTCACTTAGGCCGAATCGTAGAGATCGCAGAGACGGAAGAGCTGTTCAAACATCCTTTGCATCCATATACGATCTCGCTCTTGTCAGCTGTACCGATGCCTGATCCGCAGATCGAAAAACCGAAGAAGCACGTCGTCTATGACGAATCAAAACGTGATCACTCCGGACCTAAACCGATCTTGCAGGAAATCAGACCGGGGCATCTCGTATTTGGCAATGACAGAGAAATGGCAGAATATGAAGCTAAACTGCAGGAGATGGAAAAAGCTGAGGCGGAAGCCTTAAAGGGCTAAAGCGCTTAAGAATGATAAAATAACAAGAATAATTCCACAAAGAAGAGGGTAGTTGAAACTATCCTTTCTTTTTTCATTCTGATTAGTGATATAGGCATCAAAATCTTCCTTGTTTTTGCCGATGGCTCTTGAAGCTATAAAACCGGTGATGTCAAAATCACCATGGGCATAAAGGATCAATACGATGCCAACGATCAGCAGAAACAAGCCAATTATGAAACAGCCATCGGAAAAGGCCAATAGTGAATTGTTGCTGCTGACATAGCGGTAGATCGGGTATAAGAGCGCCACGATCATGTTTGTGATAAAGTAGTTAAGGCGGAAATTGGCGAATTTCATAACTAAATGATGACACAATTTCACACGTTTTGCACATTGATATTTGTATGTTTGGGTAGTAACATAGTTTCATGAAAAATGAAAACGGAGGTATTAAATGAGAACGATTATTTATTACTTTATTCATATTATTACGAAGCTTCACACCAAGCTTCTTGCCCTGGCCAACAGCCATGGCTATGATTTTACGGATAAACAGATGCATTTTCTGGTCATCGGCGTCTTTGGTTTTGTCATGATGCTGGTGATCGAACCGATCTTCAAATGGCTGATAAAGAAACATGGCGAACTGCTGATCACTTTCCTGTATGTTTTTACGATCGTTGTCGTTGTTTCGCTGGCGATCGAGATCGGCCAGGCCTATTCCGGGACCGGCGATATGGATTTCTATGATGTTGCTTCGGGACTGCTTGGTTTCTTTGTCTTTTTTGCGGTCTATCTGATCGGCTATATCATCATCAACAGTGTCAGAAAACCGGCTGATAAACAGTCCTAGTTCATGTGGGAAATCCTCAAGCTTTGATTTATAATAAATAAGGATAATTTGGGAGGAAAAAACAATATGAATATTTCACCGCTGCAGCAGGAAAGACTTAAATACAGTCCTAAACTTCCGGGCATGCTCAGAAACGGTATTGCCGAGATCTGTGTCAAGGAAGGCGAAGAAACGGCCAGTGTTGCCGATCAGGAAAAGATCAAAGCCCTTTTCCCTAATACTTATGGCAAGAAAGAGATCACTTTTGCGAAAGGCCAGAATACTTCAGCACCTAAAAAACAGGTCGTTGGCGTCATCCTTTCCGGCGGCCAGGCTCCAGGCGGACATAATGTCGTCTGTGGCTTATACGATGCATTAAAGGCTACGAATAAGGAAAATGTCCTTTATGGTTTCAAGGGTGGACCAAGCGGACTGCTGGAAGATGATTATCTGATCTTTGATGATGAATATATCGATCAGTTCAGAAATACAGGCGGTTTTGATATTATCGGTTCCGGCAGAACAAAGCTGGAGACTGAAGAACAGTTTGCGGTTGCTGCCGAAGTATGCAAGAAACACGGCATTACAGCGATCGTTATCATCGGCGGTGATGATTCCAATACCAATGCGGCTGTCTTAGCTGAATACTTCGCTGCGCACAATACAGGCGTACAGGTCATCGGCTGTCCAAAGACGATCGATGGCGATCTGAAGAACGAAGATATCGAATGTTCATTCGGCTTTGATACAGCGACCAAGACTTATTCAGAACTGATCGGCAATATCGAAAGAGATGCCAATTCAGCTAAAAAATACTGGCATTTTATCAAGGTCATGGGCCGTTCTGCTTCCCATGTCGCTTTGGAATGTGCGTTAGAGACTCAGCCTAATATC
>JAEEGL011296622.1_pt1 | contig 17664 bp, 19 predicted proteins | sample 9134231 | NCBI WGS metagenome assembly JAEEGL01 (sample SAMN16246548, study PRJNA631951) | gut metagenome | biome: gut microbiome; feature: rumen; material: fiber-attached | host: Bos | place: Iran: Karaj | collected 2018-10 | reverse complement strand
ATAAAGGCAATCCCCATCCCCAACTTTGATACTTCTATTATACCAGAAAAAGCGCCAAAAGCCCAGATAAATACTGAGCTTTCGGCACTTTTATAAAGAAAAATCCACGGCAGATGCCGTGGACTTTGTCTACAGTCTGAAGCGGACAGGAAGGTTCCTGTCCGCTTCTGCATGTTTGAAAGAAAAATCAAAGCTCTACGCTGCCGGTTGCTTCACCATTAACAACATAGTATGCCTTGCTCTCCTCAGGCTTAACATAGATGTCAAGGCTCTTAATGTCCTTGCCGCCGTATGCCTTCTTAGCCATGGATACGATCTGGTCCTCAGTGTAAGCCTTGTCGCCGAACTGAAGCTCAATTTTAGCACTAACCTTGCTTGCTGCCATGATTTTTTCCTCCCCTTCTAAGAATGTTATATACACATATTAGGAATATTATAACTCATTTTTCGAAAAAGTGTGAATGATTATTTCAAAATAGGCATATTTTACATAGTTTGCCACTTTTCACACTATTTTTTGTCAATTATAATGAAGACAAATGAAAGACAGATAATACCTTGATATTTCTAATATTGATGCTCATTTTGACCACGTTAATGTCCTTTGTTATCACAAGGAGGTGACTCTATGGCAAACAAGCAATCAAACATTTCCAATGCAACCGCTAATTTCCTCAAGAATCTTAAGGCAATACGTTTACAGGAATTTAAGCCCAGCCTTCGCACACTTTCAAGCGTTGACTGCGGACTTGATCTGTCTTCCTGCGCTTTTGCGGGACTTCGCACCTGGAGTAAATAACGCTTATCCCTTGCCGCCAAAAAAGCAGACCACTGCAATGGCGAGAAGCACAAAGGAAAAGACCTTCATCCACTTGTAGGTTTCCGGTTCCTGCTCCGCATTTTTATGAAGCTCGGCATATGTGAATAGCACCACGGCGAAGATAAAAATCACAGCGGCATAAATGATCAGAAGTTTATTCATCCCACACTCTCCAAGATTAAGTATATACATAAACATTATACCAATCATCGTTTCTCAAAACAAATGCAGCATCCTTCTCATTCGAGGGGTGCTGCATTTGCTATTGGGCTTAGTCACTTTATCTCAATTAGTTAAGGATCACACCGTCAGCATCGGTATTATATGTCTTGCCCCATTTCTTGAAGGTTCCGATGGCCATAGTTCCGTCGGAGAGGAAATAGTATTTGTTGCCGTCTATGGTAATGAATGTTAATCTCTGCATGCTGCCGTTTGGTTTGAAATAGTAGTATTTGCCATCGATATTTACCTTGCCGGTCTGCATGATTCCATCCTGATCAAAGTAATAGGTTATTCCCCATCTCATCATGAAGCCGTGAACTTCTTTGCCTTCTTTGTCAAAGAAGCGCTTGCCTTCAGGGAATTCGACGAAGGCACTCTTAGTCATGCCTCCTTTTGCATTAAAGTAATAATTTACTCCGTCTACCATCACATAGCCGGTGGCCTTGGTTCCGTCGTTCTTAACAAAGTAGGTGCTGCCCCACTTGTTCTTCCAGTTGCCTGTAACGCCGGCCTCTTCGCCTTCTATTATGGGTTCGATCGGAATGCCGTCGCCGTCTCTGTAGAGATAGAAGTCATCCCAGGCGCCCCAGGCTCCTGCCTGTGCCTGTACGCTTACGCCGACGGTAAGCTCGGTGCCGTCTTTGTAAACAAGAATCTCTTTTACCTCAGGATTCTCCCAGTTCTGCCAGCTTGTCACTCCGGTCTCTGTTTCCTGACGAACTCCTCCTTTTTCTGCAAAAAGAACGAACCTGGCATCGCTTCCTGCATCGCCGCCCTCGATATGTGCGCCGAGGTAATATATACCTGCATCAAGGGTTACCTTCTGAGTAACCGTATAGTTAATGGGCTTGTTATCCCAGAACTTGAGACAGTAGCTGCCTGTGCGAACATTGCTGGAATCAGCCTGCCTTCCGACGCAGGAATTTGCATCGGTAATCTGCCACATGGACATGTCTGAATCTTCAAAGCCCGGATTCTTAAGCTGGTTAACGGGAAGTATTGTCAGTGTGCAGGACACCAGGATAGTTTTGCCATCAAGGGTCACTACGCCTTCAATCGTATAGGTTCCAACTCCCATATACAGAGCATATTTGATGTCGCTTCCGTTCCAGGATGCCTCTACCTCTTTGGTGCTACCGTCGGAATATACGAGCGTTACAGTCGGAAGTTCTACGCTCTCTCCAAGCTCTATTGTCACATCACTTGTCTTTACTGAAGTTACCGTAACAGGTGCTGCGGTTCCTGTTCTCACATAATTGAAGATCCTTGCGGTTGCAAGCGGATGTCCGTTAAAGTCAAACCATCCCTCGTTATCTACCGCAGATCCGCCGTACCAGGTGCCTGCGTCCTTGTCATAATCTCCTGCATAAGAGCTGGCCCAGCCGCTTCCGTAGGTCTCCCAGATCTCCTTGTTCTGTGTGAGGACCTCTGCCGCATTATCTGCGCTCTTGTCATATACCTGAACAGGAATCCAGGCGGGTTCCCAATAGAATACGCCTATACCGTTCTTTGCGTTAGCAACTGCATTTATTACGCTGCGAACTGAATTGGCCTGGCCCTGAACCGATACGTCAAAGCCGTAGACATCTCCGCTTTTGCCCTGATACTCAGTATTGCCGTGGCCATCGCCGTCCTCCCAGGTGTGGATATAGGATGTCTCAGCAACCATGACCTTCTTGCCATAGGTCTCAGCCACATCGCTCAGAACACCGGTAAGATTCTCCAGAGTTCCGTGCCAGTACGGATAATAAGATGATGCAAAAACGTCATAATCAACACCGTAGCTGTCCAGATTCTTAGCGTAGGAAGCATATCTTCCGCTCTTTTCCGGATTGGTGAAATGAACTGCTACGAGAATCTCTTTTCCTGATGCTGCTGCCACTTTTCTTACAGCACTGCTGCCTGCGGAAAAGATCTTAGCCATGCCATCCCAGCTCTTTTCCCCGGCGACACCGTTGTTGGTCTCGTTGCCGATCTGAACCATTCCAACATCAACGCCTGTCGCAATGAGGCTCTCCAGACTGGTTACGGTAAATTCCTCTATAGCTGCAGCCTTCTCATCAAGGCTCATGTTCTTCATGGCCTTGGGTGCTGTCTGCTTGCCGGGATCAGCCCAGAAATCCGAGTAGTGGAAGTCGATGAGAACCTTCATGCCTGCTGCTGTTGCAAGGCTTCCGATTTTTTTGGCCACCTCGATATCGCAGTTTCCGCCGCCGTAGTAGTTACCATTACCATCGGTCGGATCGTTCCAGACACGGATCCTCACATAGTTGACACCGCAGCCTGCAAGGAAATCAAAAAAGCCCTGATCATCCAGCTCATTGCCGTCAAAATCATAGTATTTTACACCGCTGTTCTTCTCAGCCACATAGGAGCTGACGTCCACGCCGGAGATAAAGTCATCTCCAAGGCCCTTTACTCTTTCCACATAAATATCTGCATCCACCAGGGTAACCTCTTCTTCTCCGGGGCCCGGCTCATCGCCGCCTTCGGTCTTTCTTACAAGCTTCACATTATTAAGATAGCCCCAGCCATCCTTCTTGACATTGAAGGTCACAGTTACCGCAGCTGTAAGTTCTTTTTCAAGGGTAAAAGAGGTCTCTTCCGTAAGCCAGTTATTATAGCCCGTAAGACTCTGGCCCTCGGAAGAATACTCTCCGAATGCGACTGCAAAGATAGCCCCTTCCCCCATAGCTTCTGATAATAATGTATAGGTTCCTGCGCTAAGACTTATTTCCTGTGAAAAAGTAAGAACGCCGTCGCTGTTTCCGAACCAGAAGTTAACGCCGCTGTCGGAGCCGTCTGAAGGCTTGTTCATCCAGGAATCCGATGAATAGCTGTAGCTATTGATGGAAGCCCCTGTAGCATCCCAGTCGCTTACCGCTACGCTCCAGCCTGCCAGGTCGCCCCAGATATCCTCTTCCATGTCGGGATTCTTAAGTTCGATGCTGCCTGACTCCTCTAATAGCTCCACCGATTCTTCCGTAAGTTCAGGCTCATCCTTTGCGCTCTCAGCAGCATCTTCTGTAAGGATCAGCTGCTCATACTCATTGTCTGCACTCTTATCTGCGCTGCCCGCGGCCTCTTCGATATTCTTGACATCTGCATCGTCTTCGAATACCGCATCTTCGCCGGCTTCTTCCAAAAGAATCTCTTCCTCCGCAGCCTTAGCCGTAACCGGCATCAATTGGCTGACTGCCATTGCCGCAGCCATGATCACAGACAACGTTTTCCCCCAGGGTATTTTCTTCATACCGTTTTCCTCCCCTAATATTTTGGTGTTTGCGCAACAAATGTTGCGCATTTCGATAATCCATTAACTATTTTAAGACCGTCATACAGCCTTTTTCAATTAACGCTTTACCACAATTTCAGCCGTATTCTTTTGGTGAAAATACCTAGAAAGCCCATGGATACTGATGCGCAACAAGCGCAATTTTTTCTGATTATCTTGTTTAAAATGCCAAAAATTATTATGATATAAGTATCTAAGTTCAAATAACCCGGGGGAGGCCACCAGTGAATCTGAAATTAACGTCTGCTTTTTCTTTTGACAAATGGAAGCATCGCTACAGCATAAAAGAACTCATTGAATTCGAGAATGATCCCAATGTGGTGGAACAGCGAAAGCGCACCATATCCATACTTTTTATCGCCTTTATAATCTACAGCATATCGGCCACCATTCCGGCTCTTATGGCCTCCTACGGTCACGCGGTTGTGACCAATATCTTCGTTCAGCTCTTTTTGCTGACCAATCTCATACTGGTAAGGACCACCCGCAAGCACACAAATATCGCAATCTTTACCTCCTTTGGCCTGTGCCTTATTCTGTTCCTTAGCTTTATCACCGAGACGGACTGGACCATCGGAATGGATGCCTACTGGCTCTTTGTCCTGATCCTCCCCTTTGTCACCAACTATCTGGCGGGAGTCATCTACGGCGGCATCAGTGCTCTGTCAGGCTTCGTCCTCAGCGTCACACTCTTTTACACGGATCTTATCAATTATCTGCAGCCCTACGGCCGCAACATGGTTCAGTGGTTCCCCATAATATATCTTGTTGCCATGTTCACCGCTGCCGTTATCGAATATGAGCTCACCGCCTACCAGATCGACAAAAAAATCTCCGACGAGAAGCTGGCCTCCTTCCTGAACGAACGCACCAGAAGGCTCAAGGAGCAGCTCTCCATCTATCAGAACAATGAGCAGGTAATCCGCAGATACAAGCACGACATCCGCCATTACAACCGTGTTCTTGCTTCCCTCATCCAGGAAAAAGAGTACGACAAAGCCGCCGAATACCTCAGGGAATTCGACTCCATGCTGGAACAGGTTACAGTTGTGTCTTTCTGTGAGAATAATATTGTGAACGAGCTGCTGACCATCTATGCCTCAAGATGCCAGAAGCTCGGCTTTAAGATGAGGGTCAAGGCCATGGTACCCGAGCGCTTCCCCATGGAGGAGACTGACCTTACTTCCCTTGTGGCCAACGCACTTGAGAACGCCGTGGAGGCCCAGGAGCTAGTTGACGCAGATAAACGTCAGATTAAGATTGAAATCGTATATAATGGCAAAAAATTAAAGCTCATGACCCAGAATCCCGTTGCTGTGGCCACAAGCTTTGGTAATGACGGACTTCCCATCAGCACCAGGGATATCCCCAGCGGTATAGGAAGTCAGCAAATTAAGAGCATTGCCAAAAAATACAGCGGAGCTGCCAGCTTCACCCAGGAGGGAAACAATTTCATCCTTAAGGCTGTGATGACCTGTCTGTGATGTCCTGTCTGTGATCCCTCCGGAGCTTAACTTTACTGCTCCGCCTTCTCCATATGCTCTTTTATCTTATCTTTGATTCTACCTTCGACCAGTTTGGCAATCTCTCTGGTCTTCATATCCTTGTACTGCTCATAGTAGATGGGTTCCAGATAGTATACATAGGTCTGAACCGGTCCGAAATGATCGCTGTTGTACACCTTGTAGGAATCCACAAGAGCCACCGGAACGATGGGCACGTGGGACATCAGCGCCAGCTTGAAACTTCCGGGCTTGAAATCCTCCACGATGTTGCGGTTGTTCTCCTTGTAACCGCCCTCGGGGAAAATAATGTACCTGCGCCCTTCCCTGAGTTCCTCCGCGATCTCCGTAAATACTGTGAGTGCCTGCCTTGGGTCATCCAAAGGTATTGTCTTACCCTGAACAAGTCCCAGGATCTCATTGACCAGTATCAGATGCGATCTCTTCTCATCCATTACAAAGGTAATTGGATTCTTATGAGTATTGGCGATTCCGCATACGTCGTATTTGCCCTGATGATTGGGAACAAGAAGATATCCGCCCTCCTTGGGAAGATTCTCCTCGCCGTAACCTACCGTTGTGGTTCCCGCAGATTTATTCATCTTGATGATCATCTCGTTGGCAAGGGCATATCTCTCTTCCTCGGAGTGGGAGTTAACATCCCTGAGCCACCATCTGGACTTAACAACGTAATAAACTATTCTATGAAGATTTATCAAAATAGTGTGATAAAAATTGCGCATCAATGTTCTGTATTTCCCTTTTTTGTTTAGTGCATCCGCAAATTATAGCATATTTATTCATGAGCCCGCAATGTCAAAGTTTTTCCAAAAGTGACTTAAAACCGTACTCTTCAAAGGCCTCTTTTGCCTTATCTTTGTCAAAAGCGATCCTGAAATCATCAAGGCTCTGGGAAAAGGCATAATCCCTGCGGATCATAGCCAGTTCCTTGGACATAACTGCCATATCACGGTACTCGCAGAGGGCCTTCATGGGGCTTCTGCTGATGCCAAGGGCCTCCTTCCAATAGCCTCCAAGGGCTTTCAGGGCCTTGTCACCGTCGCACCCATCGATTGCTTCATAGATTCCCTCAACGGTTCCGTACTCCTTAAGAAGCGGGATTGCAGCGCTGCTGACGCCCTTAACACCGGGGATATTGTCGCTGGTATCACCCTGGATGCCCTTGAGATCCGGAATCTGCTCCGGACGAACTCCGTACTCAGCAAGGCACAGAGGCGGTGTCACCTCGAAGGCCTTATCCGGGAGCCTTACCAGCTTGTTGTTCCAGCCGTAGTCGCCGCCATATTTATTCAACAGCTCATCTGCGGTCTCCTGCTTGGTCTGAAGGAGCCATACTCTGGTGTAGTCGCTGACAAGCTGCAGATAGTCATGATCCTTGGTAATGATAAAAGAGGGAATCTCCTTCTCATACCTGGAAACAACGCTTCCGACGATATCATCCGCCTCGAAGTTGTCGTCAAACATAACCTGGAAGCCTATGTCCGACAGCATCTTCTCCATATTTACGAACTGTTCCTTAAGGGGCTGGGGGGTCTCCCCGCGGTTTCCCTTGTACTCAGCATATTTCTGCCTTCTGAAGGTATCTCTCGTCTTATCGAAGGCGATCATCATATGTGTAGGCTGCTGATCAGCCATGATCTTCAGTATTGTGCGCATCATGCCGTACATGGCGTTGGTGTACTGACCTTTTGCATTGTGCATTATCTGGGGATAGAGTTTTTCTTTTTTCTCGGGATCCTTTTCGAACAAAAGAGCCTTGGGGAGATTCCCATAGTAATTGGTTACCAGCATGAAGCTGCCATCTATCAAAATGAATTTTTCCTTGGACATTTTCTTCACTCTCCGAATAATTACTTACCCTACAATGATACCATGTATTTGCATCGCCATAAAAGTCCTTCTTTTTTTCGCAGAAAAAGACCCGGTGCATTGGCAAGATGCACCGGGATTTGGTAGGAGATTTCTTATGACTTGTGTATGTCATGAGGCAAAACGCATTGGCAGTGCGTTTTAACCAGTTAGCTTTTGCTAACAAAGCTATATTAGCATACGCTAACATATAATGCAACATCTTTTTTCAAAAAAAATGAAGCCGAGCTGTGTCGGCTTCATCTGATGCAGGTTAACCTCTGGGTTTCCTTAGTCTTGTGTTATGGATAGTTTCAAGTATTTCCTCATCCGACCACTCCTCTGAAGATTTATGTCCGTGATCGGAATCGCTTAAGGTAAAGACGATATCCTCCCCCTGATACACTCTGAAATACCAGTCAAAGTGCCTTGTGTAGCACAGATCCATCCAGGGTCTTATCCCGGCCATGATCTCTTCGTCCGTGACATCTTCCGGAACGTCCATTTCATAATATACTGTTACAAGGCCATTACTCAGGTATTTAGGTATATCAAGTTCACCTTCGAATATATCTGCTGACGGCTTTCTTTTAGCCTCTGCCCTGCCTTGTACACCATATTCGTCCATCTGCGCCTGAAGATATTCATTTATCTGAGTTTTGTATTTATTGGAGGAATAATTATCGTAGAATGTGTTGGGCTCAACTATTTCATATCTGCACATATCCTCCTTGTTCCCTTTGGGATATGCAGATCCGACAAGCTCTATTGGCATATCATCATGCCCGTTCTTGTGGCCGTACACATCATTTTCGGTATCAAGTTCAAACTCTATACCATATTTTTTCTGCAAAGCATATAGGGCAAAATCATGCATTTCATCGAGAGTATGTGCCTCCACATCGCTAAACATAACTCTTCCCTTTATTTCATTACCGCAAGCTGAAACAGACAAGCTTGCAACAAGAAGACCAATCATGGTCATAAGTTTTTTCATAATATCTACTCCTATCCAATCAATAATTGAAACGGATGATGCAATCTCCGTCCATTACAGGCTTACCTTCCAGATTATTGCTCTTAAGAAGCGCCTCATAATACGCCTTGGCAAATTCAGGCCCCTGCTTGGTGCAGTCCACCACATAGCTGACTCTGATGGAGTTCTTGTCGACATTCGCATCCGTACGAATGTTGAGACTCCAGTAGTCATCACCATCGCCATAGTTACCTGTATAGTTCTCAAAAGAGCGCCACTCATCACTGGCCGCATCGTAGTATTCGGTAGTCTGCCTTATAACCGGCTGATACTGCTGCTCCACAGAATCATACAATATGTATTCACTGCTTGGATCATTTGGAATATAGGGAGTTGCCAGAGCCTCCCCTTGTGGTCTGCTGTACAATCCCAGCTCACTTCCAACGGATAAACCACCGCCGTATATTCCCTTCCACAGCTGTGAGCGGAATTCCTGACCGTCATAGGTGAACGTAACTATATCCGTATCAAGATCCATTCCAAGGGCAGGCCCCCATTTGTCTATGGCATCGCAAAAGCCCCACTGCTGCTGGATGCAGCCCTCTGCCGTATAATAGGAATCCGTGTCCGGATTGTACCTGAAGCCCAGAAGACCAAGTATCGGAGTCTGGCCAAGCATCTCAATTACGCCCGCCTCAAGTACCCGGTTAAAGAAATCCGAATCCACAGCACCTTCAACTTCCGGAATACCAAAGAACAGCTCGGACCATTTCACTGTTTTGTCACCAATTTTACCCGCAACATTAAGAGCAGGGCCGAGCCACCTAAGAAGCGCCTCCTTCTCTGCCTTGGTCAGCGAACACTTATCAGGATCAAGGAAGGATGCCCTGATAAAAAGATCAACCAGCAGTGCAAAATACTCATCAATTGATATATCCTTGCCCCGCAGCTTATCAAGAAGTTCCTGCACTTCCTGCGCATAAGTATAATCAGGCTCTATCACCTGTTCCCCATCAATAGTCTTCACCGGAGCCCCATCCGCATGAGGTCCCTTCATACTCTCGATAATATCCTGCTCATGCTGCAGATACTCATTAACAATATCAACAAGTCCCTGATAAAACCTCTCCAGATTCGCAGCTTCCTGTTCAAGCTCCTGTGAAATAGCTTCCAGGGCCTGCCTGACCCGTGAATATGCCTCATCCGAAAAAGCCATATCACCGATCACTTCCAGTATCTGCGCCCTCTCATTTCCAAGCGACACAGAAGCACTCTGCAAAAGCGCAGCATGCCCCTTCGTGGCCCCCGGATTAATCGAAAACCCGCTCATATACTTTCTCTCCTCTAACAAAAATTCTCTCTCTCAGAAATATTTGTTATCATATCACAATCCCATCCCCAAATGTCGATTTTCTGACGAATGACACCTGAAATCGGACGAACGACATCCCCCTTCCTCCCCATGATTGCAGACGCGGTATGGTGTGGATAAGTGCGTTTCGCATTAGCACCGTAGTTTCGAATCTTGCATAGAACAGGCAGAAAAAGCCGGGAACGGAAGAGGACTTGCAATAATAAAAATTTCATCTTATAGCGCTGAGGTGAATTTATGAGCGCCGCAGACAGACAGCCCTGTGAGTGCTCTGAACAGGTGTGAAATGAGCAGGGCTGGCTGGATGGGGTGCCATAAATTCCCGATGGGCTATGATGAAATTTTTATTGTTGTAAGTCCTCTTTCGTTCCCGGCTTTTTCTGCCGTCCTTAAATTAGTCGAATACGTCCTCTCCGAAACGCACACGGGCGTGTGCTTTGATGGCTTCCACGCATTTCTCGAACCCCAACTTACTACTATCCAGACACAAATCATAATTCATCGCATCCGTCCACAAATGCCCCGTATGGTGCCTGTAATACCTCGCCCTATACGTATCCTCCTTCTCGCAGAACCTCTCCAGCTCCTTCCCCTTGAAGGGCTGCACCTTGCCCGCCTGCTCCATAAGGAAATCATGTGGCGCATGTACAAACACCGACAGCACATTATCATAATCCTTTAATACGAAATCCGCTGCTCTTCCGATAATGACGCACGCTTCCGTCTTAGCAATTCTCTTAATGGTATTGGCCTGAAGTGCAAAGAGATTGTCCGGCGAAGTAAAATCCGGATCTGAAGGTCCCAGCACCTTGCCATCATAAACATTAATATGGCTCAGCAAAAAGCCTTTTTTCCTGATCTTCTCATCATTATCAAGAAAAAGACCCTCGTTGATACCGCTGTCCTCGGAAACCAGCTTGGTAAGCTCCTTGTCATAGTAGTGAATGCCCAGCTCATTGGCCAGCATCTCTCCTACGGTTCTTCCGCCGCTTCCGTACTGTCTTGCAATTGTGATTACAATATTCTTCTTCATGATCCTTCGCCCCTCATAGTATTATTTGTAATCTTACTCGCCAAGATATGCCTTCTTGATGGACTCATCGTTCATCAGCTCCTTGGCATCGCCCTCTTTTACTATGCTGCCTGTCTCAAGTACATAGGCCCTGTTGGCAATGGACAGCGCCTTCTTGGCATTCTGTTCAACCAAAAGAACCGTCACTCCGTCCTTGTTAACATCCTCGATGATATTGAAGATCTCATTTACAAAAATCGGTGAAAGACCCATGGAAGGCTCGTCCATCAGGATAATATCGGGATGAGACATCAGCGCCCTTCCCATGGCCAGCATCTGCTGCTCACCGCCGGAGAGCGTTCCTGCCAGCTGATTCTTTCTCTCCTCAAGCCTTGGGAATCTCTTGTATACCTTCTGAAGTGTTTCCTCAAGCTCCGCTTTGTCACTTCTTGTAAAAGCTCCCATCTTCAGGTTCTGCAGAACCGTCATCTGGGCAAAAACTCTTCTTCCCTCAGGAACCTGTGCCATGCCCAGGCTCACTATCTTGTGGCCCGCAAGCTTGGTCAATTCTTTCCCCTTATAGGTTATTGTGCCCTTGTCGGCCTGAATAAGTCCCGACAAAGTGTGGAGCGTAGTTGTCTTGCCTGCTCCGTTAGCGCCGATAAGGGCCACTACCTCGCCCCTGTCAACATGAAAAGATATTCCCTTCAAAGCCTGAATAACGCCGTAGTATACGCTCAGGTCCTTAATTTCCAGTAATGTTTCCATATATCTTATGCTCCCTCAAAAATACTGCCTGATTGTTTATTCACCAAGGTAGGCCTTGATAACCTCAGGGTTATTAAGAACCTCTTTGGTCTCTCCCTGACACAGTACCCTTCCGAAGTTAAGTACCGTAAGCTTCTCGCAGATTCCGGACACCAGCTTCATATCGTGCTCGATAAGAAGGATTGTCATGTCGAATTCATTGCGAACAAGTGCTATTGTATCCATCAGTTCCTTGGTCTCATTGGGGTTCATGCCCGCTGCGGGCTCATCTAACAGCAGAAGCTTGGGGCCTGTAGCCATAGCTCTTGCTATCTCAAGCTTTCTCTGCTTACCGTAGGGAAGATTGGCTGCCAGAGTATCCCTCTCCTTATCAAGGTCGAAGACCTTAAGGAGTTTCTCTGCCTCCTCATCCATCTGCTTCTCTACTTTCCTGTATTTACCAAGGTGAAGGATTCCTTCAAGGGCGCTGTACTTGTACTTCTCAGCAAGGCCAACCTTGACGTTATCAATAACAGGCATATTCTTAAACAATCTGATGTTCTGGAAAGTTCTTGCTATTCCTGCGTGATTGATCTCAGCTGTATTTTTTCTGGTGATATCCTCTCCATCCAGAGTGATGACACCTTCGTTTGGTTTGTACACTCCTGTGAGGAGATTGAAAACAGTTGTTTTTCCTGCGCCGTTTGGTCCGATAAGTCCGTAGAGCTCGCCCTTTTCAATAGTGATGTTAAAATCGTCCACGGCTCTGAGGCCTCCAAAGGAGATGCACAGTTTGTTTACATCAAGAAGTGCCATTATGCTACCTCCTTTCTGCCGGGAAGCTTAACCTTGCCAAAGGTCTTCTTTCTCCACTCAATAACCTTAGGTGACCAGTTCACGATCATCATTATGATAAGGACTATCGAATAGATCAGCATTCTGTAGGTGCTAAGGCCCCTAAGGAGCTCCGGAAGCAGATACAGGATACATGCTGCGATAACACTTCCTCTGATATTGCCGATACCTCCGAGAACCACATATACCAGGATCATAATGGAGGCATTGTAGCCAAAGTACTGGGATGAAGCCGTAAGGGTTGTTATGTTATGTGAGAAAAGAACTCCTGCGGCTCCCGCAATAGCAGCTGATATTGTAAATGCCATCATCTTGTAGCCTGTGACATTGATACCCGTTGACTCCGCTGCGATATAATTGTCTCTGATGGCCATGATCGCACGGCCGTCTCTTGAATTCACCAGGTTCTGAACCACGAAGAGTGATATCAGAAGGACCACGATTCCTACGGTGAAGTTGGCGTCATGGGGTGTTCCCGTGATTCCCATGGCTCCGTTTACAAGTATATTTCCATCGGCCTCCATTCCCAGCTCCATGGAATTCTTCATGGAAAAATGAAGTCCGTTTTTGTCGATTCCAATGTAGAAAGCATTTATAACGTTCTTAATGATTTCTCCGAAAGCAAGTGTTACGATTGCAAGATAGTCGCCCTTAAGCCTTAGTACCGGTATACCGATGAGGAACCCAAAGAGTGCAGCAAAACCGATTCCTATAAGGAATGCCAGAAAGAATCTTGGCGCCGTTGGCAGGATATCTGCTGTTATCTTGGAAAAGAAGGCACTGGTGAAAGCGCCTATGCACATGAAGCCGCAGTGTCCGATACTGAGCTCTCCCAGAATACCTACGCAGAGATTAAGAGCAACCGCTATTACTGCGTAGTAGGTCATGGGCACCAGAAGTCCCTTCATGTGACTGGAAAGATTGCCTGTCATGGCCAGCACCTGGAAGATAATGTAGGCGGCTATGACAATTGCATATGTAATTAAATTGGATTTACTTTTTTTATCTAATTTCATGTTATCCGATCTCCTCAAGTTTTTCTCAGAACCTTGTATAGCTTATACCTTTTCCTGAATCTTCTTACCAAGGATTCCGGTAGGTCTTACCAGCAGCACAACCACCAGAATACCGAAGACAATGGCATCGGACAGCTGTGATGAAATATAGGTCTTACTGAGGATCTCGACAATTCCGAGAACCAGTCCTCCGATCATGGCACCGGGGATGGAACCGATTCCTCCAAGAACCGCGGCAACGAAGGCCTTGATACCCGGCATAGCACCGGTATAGGGTGAAAGCGAAGGATAAGCGGAGCAAAGAAGCGCTCCAGCCACTGCCGCCAGTGCTGAACCTATGGCGAAGGTCAACATTATGGTCCTGTTGACATTAATGCCCATAAGCGTCGCAGCGCCTCTGTCCTCGGCAACTGCCAGCATGGCCTGTCCCTGTTTGGTCTTATTAATGAAAAACTGAAGAACTATGAGAATCAGAATACTTACAACGATGGTGACTATGGTCACGCCCTGGATCCTAAGCTGTCCATCTGCAAAGGTAAGTCCCTCCCACTTGATCACTGAAGTGAAGGACTTGATATCCGCTCCGAAGATCAGAAGTGCCAGGTTCTCAAGAAGGTAGCTGACACCGATGGCTGTGATCAGAACCGCCAGTGGCGATGCAGCACCTCGAAGAGGTCTGTAGGCCACAAACTCAGTTGTGATACCAAGAAGCGTACAGAGGATTATGGCAACGATTATTCCCACTATGGAATTGCCGCTCAGGGCTCCGCTGACGGAAAAGATAATGTAGCAACCCACCATGATAAAATCACCATGGGCGAAATTCAGCATTTTTGCTATTCCATAGACCATAGTATAGCCAAGGGCGATGATGGCATATATACTTCCCAGGCTAAGTCCGTTGATGAAATAAGTTAAGAAGCTCATAAATACCTCCGGGAACAAGACTTTTTTATTAATTCATAGAAAAATTAAAAGATAAATTAATGATACAACACGAGGGATACCTTTTACAGCATCCCTCGCCGATTTACATAAATATTTTTGCCAAATTGCGAAATTAACAAATCATTTCAGAGTCTTTACTGAGCTGAAACGTAAGCGCCGTCCTTGATGATAACAGCCTTAGGCTCCTTGTTAGGCTCGCCGTTTGCTGCCCAGGTCATCTTGGCTGATGTAAGGCCAGATGCCTCGATCTCTGTCATGGCGCCCTTAACAGCCTCGCAGATATCTGAAACGCTCATATCAGGTGTTACGCCCTTAGCTTCCATAGCCTGTTTGATGATGAACACTGCATCGTAAGCATCTGCTGCGAACTGGTTCGGGATCTCACCGTATTTCTCCTGATAGTTCTTAACGAAGTTAACTGTAAGATCATCTGTAGCATCAGCAGCGAAAGGAGTAAGAAGCATTACGCCCTCTGCAAGGGAAACATCGAAGTTCTCAACTGTAAGGATTCCGTCAAGACCGTCTACACCAAAGAATGTGGGAGCATAGCCCATTGTGCTGGCCTGTGTAAGGATAAGTGCTGCTTCCTTGTAGTAGATGGGAAGGAATACCAGATCAGCGCCTGCGTCCTTGGCCTTCTGAAGCTGTACGGAGAAGTCTGTGTTGTTGTCTGCTGTGAAAGCCTCAGCTGATACAACCTCGAAGTTCTTGCCTTCGGACTCCTGAACGAATTTCTGATAGATACCGCTGGAATATACATCTGAGCTGTCATAGATGATACCAACCTTGGTTGCAAGATTGTGATCGCTGATATACTGAGCGGAAGCAATACCCTGGTTAGGATCTGAGAAGCATACACGGAAAGCGTTGTCATATTTTACGCAGTCCTCAGCTGATCCTGAAGGAGTGAGCTGGAACATATTGTCTGCCTTGGTATACTCTGAAACAGCGATGGAACAAGCACTGGTGGTTGATCCTACAAGAACCTGCATGCCCCAGTCCTTAAGCGTATTGTAAGCATTGACTGACTTCTCGGCGTTGAGCTCGTCGTCCTGCTTCTTGTACTCTACCTGATAACCATTGATACCGCCGTTTGCATTGATCTCTGCAACAGCAAGCTCTGCTGCATTACAAACCGCATTACCGTAAGCAGCCGCGCCGCCTGTAAGAGGTCCGATGGCACCGATCTTGAATACCTTATCACCTGAAGCACTTCCCGCATCACCTGTGCCTGCTGTATCCGCAGCTGTGTCGCCGCAGCCTGCAAGCATTGAAAGAGCGATAACCGCAGCTGACATAACACTAACAACTTTGTTCATCTTTTTCATAATACTGTCCCTCCTGTATATTTGTATACAATTTCACTATTTACTTAATACGTTAATGTACTAAAGAAAAAAAGTCAAGCATTTGCCATGTTTTTTATTTATTTGCATTTGTACATTATGTCTAGTACAATTTTATATAGAGAGTATGTTTAAGAGGGGGAAAACATATGCTTCACATTTCTATCCTTGGTATTGCATTCTCGCTAATATTTTATATAGTGTTTGGGCTGGCCGTTAAGTTCATGGCACTTAGTCCCGGCGCTCGTAATAAGGCGAGGCTTACCATAGTAATCACCTCAATTTCAGTCTTAACAGTATCCGGTGTGTTTGCTGCAGTTTATAACTTTGGCAAGGGCAATATTTTTTATGGAATATCAACAAGCGTACTTGCTACTTTCGGTTTAGTCATCCTTATCGCGATTCTGGTAGAGCTTCATAATATGAACACAAGAATTAAGATGCGTAATTTCATGATCCTCTTCGATATCGTGGACAGATATATCAGCGAAGGCAAGACTCAGGAAGAGATCCTTAACTATCTCATCAATATCCGCAAGCTTAGTAAGAAGGAAGCCAGAGACTTCCTTAAGTTCATCACAGATCCCACCAATCATCAGTTCCTTGCTGATGTGAACGCAGAGATACAGGCTGCGCACCTTCTGGGAAAATAAGAATTTAATTGAATAAAAAGCACAACAAAGGACGGATGCCGTATATGACACCCGCCCTTTTTTATTTGGATCCTACCATATTAACCCCTGCGCGCCTTATCGGGGTTCTTTTTTTGCCCGCAGAGCTTCTTATGCAAAGAAGTCTGCAGAATTGCCGCTCATGCCATATGAAACTGCGGCCTGATCCTGGGAATAACCAACGGTCATGCCCTGGAATTTGGAAGCCACGTCGTTATACATACGATTGGCCTCCTGACTTTTTCTTACGGTCTCCGCCGAAAGCTTAAGAGGATTACTGTCTTCCTCCGGCTTTACAATCTCCTGAGCGTTGGGATAGCGCACAGGCGGAACGTTCATAACCGCGTTCTGCATTCCGACCTCGAGGAAATCCTCGGAAACCTTCGATTCATTTTTCAGAGGATAGTTCATTGGCTGAACAAAGCTCATGCCGTATGGACTTCCTACTGCACCTATAGATATACCCATATTTTTATCTCCTTAGGTACCTTAATAGTACTTTTTTGCCCTTGGACATGCAATTATAGCGGCGGAAATTAATTATGAATTTTTGCCACGGATTTATTAAATTTTGTTAAATTATATGATATTATCTTGTATGAGGGGTATCTAATTAGACCTTCGGAAAATCTATTCAATTTATGTTACAGAGAAAGGAGCGACTGATCATGGAACACAATCAGCTGCAGTATTCTCCGTTCAAACCTAATTTGAAGACAGCCGAAGTATTTGCGTGGGGTGATCCGGAGTACAATCTGTTTGACCAGCTCAACGACAGGTATGCGAAATCGCATCCTGAGTACAACATGCTATCGAATTATGAGAAGATGGTCATCAGGCAGCAAATTCATCATGAAGCCATTGGGCTTACACCGCTCAATCTGATCCTTGATCTGATTGACGACCCGCAGTTTGATGAGTTTAAAGCGATTTAAAAAAGAGGTGCTAAGCACCTCTCAGACTGTAGACAAAGTGGTCCTGAGAGCGTAGCTCTCAAGACCATTTTTCTTTTT
>JAEEGL016963841.1_pt1 | contig 17665 bp, 14 predicted proteins | sample 9134231 | NCBI WGS metagenome assembly JAEEGL01 (sample SAMN16246548, study PRJNA631951) | gut metagenome | biome: gut microbiome; feature: rumen; material: fiber-attached | host: Bos | place: Iran: Karaj | collected 2018-10 | reverse complement strand
GAATTGGTCGGATTTTTAAGTTAAAATTAACAGATGTGGAGTGAGAGTTGATACGGAGTTGATACGGAGTTGACACGGAGTTGATAGGGAGGAGGGAGGGGAATTAAGAATTAAGAATTAAGAATTAAGAGTTAAGAGTTAAGAATTAAGAATTGAAAATTGAAATTTGAAAATTGAAAGGTTGTTTAATGGGTTTATTGGAAGCGATGATGTGGGCTTTTGGAGGGGGAAAAGTGGCGAAACGTGGGGTGAAAGAGGGATTTTTTGAGGTGTTTTTTCTGGATTTTGATGCTTTTTGTCATGTTTTTTTCTGGAAACGACAGTTTGTTGAAATTGTATTTTGTTGATTTTTAAATATTAAGGATATTTTTATGACAGATGACAGTTACGACAGTTAATTTTGGGGGTATCCTTTTTTAATTGTCATAACTGTCATTTGTCACAGGTCTGGGTGTAAGGTTCTTTCTTACAATGCTTTTCGATGCCAAACGTTACAGTTACAGTTGTTACAGTTTATTTTTGGTTCTCAATCGGTGGTATGCTTGCGAATACCTTTTGAATCAAAAAAATGTAATTTTTTTTCTTTTGTCAGCGTCTATGTCAAATTTTTTTTGTAAATTTGCAAATTGAAATAAACAACAAAAAGATGGAAGCAACAATGGTATTCGATTACGACCCAACCAATGCGATGGCGCAGAAAGTGGTGTCGTTCATTCGCTCGCTAGGCATCTTCCACGAAAGAAGTCTCGACCTCGAAGAAGCCATCCGCGATGCGGAAAATGGGAATGTGGAGGACTACGACAACGTAGATGATTTCTTCACGCAACATAATCTTTTATGAAATACACCATCCGAGTCACCAAACGTTTCGTCAAAGATGCGGAACTGTGCAAGCGACGCGGTTGCGACATGCAATTGCTTCGTGATGCAATGAACCAACTTGCTGAAACCGGGACGCTTCCAGCTCAATACCATCCGCACAAACTGACGGGCAATTATGTAGGCATGTGGGAATGCCACATTAGACCCGACTGGTTGATGGTGTGGGAACCGCACGACAATGAGATGATAATGCTCTTCTGCCGTACTGGCTCGCATGCCGATTTATTCAAATAATTTTATTTATAATTCTCATCGAACCAAACAAACAACAAAGAATTAAGAGTTAAGAATTAAGAATTGAAAGGCAGGCGGGACGCCTGCGTACCCGGTTGATGATGGCGTAAGGCGTTGTTGGTTTGCGTTTTAGGTGAAAGGGACAAAGATGGCGTTGCAGTTGTTACAGTTGTTGCAGTTATTTTTGGAGGGTTGTTTATTAACTGAAACAACTGGAACTGGAACGGAGAGGATGATATGTTTTTTTTCTTGGTAGAAACAAACCCCTGCGGAATGTCCGCAGGGGTGTTCAATTAACTCGTTTGATGCCTGAATTCCGCAGGGGAATGTTGGGGGCGTTATTCGTAGCAGGTATAGGTAGCCGATGCGGCGTTGTAGTTCTGCGTGGCGGCGCTGGTGACGGTCACGGTAACATTATAAACCCCAGAACTTGCACCCCGACCTTTAGACAAGGTCAGTGTATTGCCACTAATGCTGACTGATAAATTTTGGCTCCCACTGCCACCGCTCTTGTTGGCCGACAGCGAGCCGCCATGGTGGTTAACGTTGACAGAAACACTATTCTCCCAATAGTCCGACCAATCACTGGAACTTGTTGACGAGAGGCTGACCCATCCGTTTTTCTTGTTGATGGTCTTGGTGCCGAGCAAGGTGGAACCCACGCCGCCCGCGTAGCCGTCGTTGGGCACTACCTTGTAGTAAACCGTGTAGTTGCCGGCATTGGTACCAGTGGCGCTTGTGCTCCAGTTGGTGCCGCCGTCGGTGGAGTAGTATATCGTGGCATTGGTGGCCGAGCCGCCCGTTACGAGTGATTGCGCGTTGCCGTTGTAGGTTAGCGTGCCACTTACGAGCGACGGGGCGGTGTAGGAGCACTCCGGCAGTGTCATTCCCACGGTGACGGTATAGTACTGACCGTTGACGAAGGTGATGTTGGAGACGGTCTTGGTGTAGGTGTCGTCGCCCACGGTGGCGGTGAGGGTGACGCTCTGGTTGCTGAAGCCGGGGATGGACACATAGAGCACGCCGTCGCCGTTGGTGGTATAAGTGGCAGCGGGAATGTCAGTGAGAGTGACGCTGCCTGTGCCGTAATTAATGGTAAGAGCGGTGGGGTTCGAGGGCAATGCCGAATGGTCGCTCTGCTGCAAGGTGAACTTCACGATGGCTTGCTGGTTGACGAAGGCGGCATCGGAGGTGGTAGTAATTTTGCCGCCAGCGACAGAGGCTACGGTAACTGTGGCGGTGGCGTAGTCGCAATTGGCGGCAATGTACTCAAGCGTACCCTCCTGCGAGTCATAGCTGTCGCTACAGAACTTCAGCGTCAACTCGTCGTCCTTCTCAATGGTGCCGGTAAGTTCGCCTGTCAGCGTGGTGCTGGCTCCGTCGCTCTGAGCCACGAGTTTACCAGTAAGGGCAGCGCTTTTGCTCACGTTGTAAACTGTCACTTTCTCGCCCGCCTTCCACGAAGCGGTGAGAGTGGTGCCATCGAGGCTGAGGTCCTTGGTGGCAGGGGCGCCTTTCGAGGCGTTGACGGTCAGGGTGAACTTGCCGGAAACGGTCGGCTCTTCGTCCTTGGAGCAGGAGACAAAGGTGACGGCACTGGCCATCAGCAGGACGGCCATTGTGCAGATAATGCTAGTATACTTCTTCATTGTTTTTTTTCTCCTTTCAGTTAAAACCATGATTGATTGTTGCCCGACTGGTCGCTGGCGTCGTCGCCAGAATTGGTGTAGCTTTCGCGCGTAGCCCCAATGCCACTGAGGGCGTAGCCGCGTTCCATCTTGAAGTCTACCACAGTCAGCATGGGGACCTCGTAATTTTTCTTTTCTTTTTCTTTCATAATTATTTATTATTTATATGTTAATAGTGCAAAAATGAATTCGCCCCGTCGCCCGAGTGGACGGCGGGGTAGGGGTGTGCTACAATACAAAATGAAAAAAATCCCTCCCGAAATTTATAAGATGGTTTGTTGGGGGGGGGGTGAGAATCAGTGAGTTATGAGTATTTTCTGTCATAAGAAACAATGCAAAGATACGAACAAAAATTGGATTGGTAAAAGTTATGTACAATTTTAATATTTGTTAACTTAAATTTTTGGCGAAAAATATTGTTGCGGTGGCACATAATAATTCACGCGGGAAAGCGTTATTGTATAGTTAAGAATTAATAGATAAAAGATAATAGTTAGTTTATAGAAAGTTATGCAGACGACGATACTTTGGGCCGACGACGAGATTGAGCTGTTGAAGCCCCACATATTGTTTCTCAAGGAGAAAGGATGCGACGTGGTGCCTGTGCAGAGTGGCAGCGACGCGCTGGACATACTGGAAGAGCAGGTGCCCGACATGGTGTTTCTCGACGAGCAGATGCCGGGATTGAGCGGCATCGACACGCTGCGCCGCATCAAGGAGCGCTGGCCGCAGCTGCCGGTGGTGATGATTACCAAGAGCGAGGAGGAACACATCATGGAGGATGCCCTGGGCGGCAAAATCAGCGACTATCTCATCAAGCCGGGGAACCCCAACCAGATATGGCTGACGGTGAAGAAACACACCGAGCGCAAGCGTCTGCAAAGCGAGCACTCGACGATGAACTACCAGCAGCAGTTCCGCGAGATAGGCATGCAGATTGGCGGCCGATTGGATGCCGAGGAGTGGAAGGAGATTTACAAAAAGCTCGTCTACTGGGATTTGGAACTAGCGCCGAGCGAGGACGAGAATATCCACGAGATATTCATGTCGCAGAAAGAAGAGGCCAACCGCCAGTTCTGCCGCTTCTACGAGGAGAACTATGTCGACTGGCTGAGTGGCGCGAAGGAGAAGCCCCTGATGTCGCCTTCGGTGCTGAAAGAGAGGATGATGCCTTTATTGGCCTCACCCCCCAGCCCCCTCTCCAATGGGCGAGGGGGAGTGAAGAGTACGTTCCTGATAGTCATCGACAACTTCCGCTACGACCAGTGGAAGATGGTGCAGCCGCTGGTGGAGCAGTACTTGCGCACGGAGCGTGACGAGATATACTACACCATTGTGCCGACGACGACGCAGTTTGCCCGCAACGCGATGTTCGCGGGCTTGATGCCCAGCGAGATAGAAAGGATGTACCCACAATACTGGGTGAACGAGGACGAGGAGGGCTGGAAGAACCAGTACGAGCATGAGCTGCTGTGCGAGAACCTGCGCCGCAACGGGCTGAACCTGAAGACCTCGTACAACAAGGTGCTCAACGCGCAATACGGCAAGAAGCTGGTCGACCGCCTGCCCGAGCTGATGCGCAACGACTTGAATGTCATCATCTATAACTTTATCGATATGTTGAGTCATGCGCGTACCGACAGCGACATTGTGCGCGAGCTGGCTGAGGACGAGAAGGCCTACCGCAGTGTGACCCTCTCGTGGATGGAACATTCTCCGCTGCTGGATATCATCAAGGTGCTGAGTGAGAAGGAGGTGAACGTCATCATCACCACCGATCACGGCAGCGTGAAGATTGACCACCCGGTGCGTGTGAAAGGCGACCGCGACATCAGCATCAACTTGCGCTACAAGCAGGGCAGGCTGTTGGATTACAACCCGAAAGAGGTCTTCGAGGTAAAGGAGCCGAAGAAGATTTTCCTGCCCAAGCGCCATGTGACGAGCCCCTACATCTTCTGCCGTGCGGGCGACTTCTTCGCCTACCCCAACAACTACAACGAGTATGTGCGTTACTACACCAACACCTTCCAGCACGGCGGCGTGTCGATGGAGGAGGTGATGGTGCCGTTTATCATGCTGAGAAACAAATAAAATGATATGCTTATGAAGAAATTATTACTGATTGTGGCCACCCTGGCGATGGGAAGTGTGGCGATGGCCCAGGGCGGCATGGTGACCGTAGCCAAGGGCAACGAAAGCAAGAATATAGAGGCCGAGGCATTGCAGAATAGCTGGTATATAGGCCGTTTTGATGAGCGCGACTGCTGGCTGATACGCGAAGACGACGGCCCCAAGACTTTTGTCCGCAAGGACGACTGGCAGGTGGTGTCGGTGGACCTCCACCTCAGGGATTACGGCCGACTGGAGCTGCCGCAGACGGGTGACTGCAAGATTGTGGCCTCGGCCATCGACGGCGCCTTTGCCCATGTGATTCTCGTGGACAGCAGCAATGCCCGGAAGACCGTGGTGCTGGCCGCCACGGTGGACATGGACAGCCTGCAGCTGGTGGGCGGCGCGCTGGACACGCTGTACCAGTGCACGATGGAGAAAGGCGACCACACCTATGTGTGGGGCGCGGTGAGTGCAGACGGCGAATACATGGGGTTGCTCACGTTGCAGCAGTTTACCGAGAAAAGGAAATATGAGGCCGAGGCCACGATGTTCGACCGCGAGATGAACGAGCTGTGGCGCAAGGAGTTCCCTGTGGGGACAACGAGCCGTATGGCGGTGTCGAACGATGGCGAGATGTTGACCTTGGGTTATGAGCAGAATGGTATCGAAGTGAGGTTCACGATGAATGTCATCTCGGGAGAGACGGGCGACAGCTATGTGCTGAAGATAAACTGCGAGCGGGTGGAAGACATGCAGATTGTGAACATTATGGACCGCAAGATGATATGTGCGGGCCTCTTCTCGCCCATCAAGAGCGACCCCGAAGACAACCTCATCGGAGGCACGCTGTCGATGGCTTTCGACATCGACTCGGCGACGATTACGAAGTTCATCCTGCGTCCGTTCCAGAACGAGGATGTGAACATACTGCTGAACAAGAAGACCAAGAAGGTGCAGCGCGACAGCGAGGTTCCTTTTGTGACCCCCCTGGCGAGTGTTGCGATGCCCTACGGCTCGGTGCTGGCCTGCGGCCACAGTTATGTGTTGCGCTACACCAACGCCAACGGCACGGTGTCGACCACCTATTTCGCCCAGGGAATTCACCTGCTGGCGATGGATGCCGACGGCGAGGTGAGATGGACGCGCAACCTGCGCCGTAACGACTTTGAGAAGAAAGAGAACGACGGCCTGTATATAGCCCTCTTTGCGCAGGGCGACACCCTGTGCCTGCTGAAATCGGAGCATCCCAAAGAGCCTGCGGAATACGATATCGCCAAGGAATCCAAGGATTTGGAGCTGGGCGACGACAAGTGCAACCTGGTGCTCTACAGGGTGGCCGAGAATGGCGACGTGACCAAGACGGTGCTCGAGAAGAAGACAAAGCACATGCTTGTGGCTGCCTCGAAGCGAGAGGACGGCAGCGTGATGATGATGACCCGCAACGGCAAGAAGTCGCGTCTGGTTGAGTTGAAACTTGAATAGTGGAGAGGGAAAGCATTGGACAAAATTGTTATTAAAGGGGCGCGAGCCAACAACCTGAAGAACATTGACGTGGAGATTCCGCAAGGGAAGCTGGTGGTCATCACCGGCCTGAGCGGAAGCGGCAAGTCGAGTCTGGCTTTCGACACACTGTTTGCCGAGGGCCAGCGCCGCTATGTGGAGAGTTTGAGCTCGTATGCCCGCCAGTTTTTGGGACGCATGTCGAAGCCCGATGTGGATTATATCCACGGTCTGGCACCGGCGGTGGCCATCGAGCAGAAGGTGAACACCTCGAACCCGCGTTCGACCGTGGGCACCAGCACCGAGATTTACGAATACCTGAAGTTGCTCTACGCCAGGGTGGGACGCACGTTCTCGCCGGTGTCGGGTTGCGAGGTGAAGCGCCACTCGGTGAGCGATGTGGTCGATTACATCCTGTCGCTGGCAGAAGGTGTGAAGGTGCTGATAATGTCGCCATTGGAGGACTCGAAGGAGCGTCCGTTGCGTTCGCAGCTCGATATACTGCAACAGGAAGGCTACCAGAGGGTAATGGTGAAGGGAACGATAGTGAGGATAGAGGACGTGCTGGAGACCAAGGAGGCGCTTGCCGATGTGCTGCTGGTGGTGGACCGCATAGAGCTGCACCACGAGGACGACGAGCAGCGGTCGCGTGTGGGCGAGAGTGTGCAGGGCGCGTTCTTCGAGGGTAGGGGAGGATGTGTGGTGCAGTCGGACGACGGCCAGCGTGCCGAGTTCTCGAACCGTTTCGAGGCCGACGGCATCACCTTCGAGAAGCCCAACCCCAACTTCTTCTCGTTCAACAACCCCTACGGCGCCTGCCCCACCTGTCAGGGCTACGGCAGCGTCATCGGCATCGACGAAAACATGGTGGTTCCCAACAAGAGCCGCAGCATCTATGAGAATGCCGTGGTGTGCTGGAACGGCGACAAGATGCAGGACGTGAAACGCGAGTTTATCCGCCACGCCGCCGTCATCGATTTCCCCATCCACACGCCCTACTACAACCTGACGCCGGAACAGAAAGACATCCTGTGGCACGGCGACGGGGTTTGGGAAGGCATTGACGGATTCTTCAAGTGGGTTGAAAGCCAGAGTTATAAGATACAATACCGTGTCATGCTTGCCCGCTATCGCGGCAAGACGACCTGTCCCGACTGCCACGGTCGCCGACTGCGTAAGGACGCGGAATATGTGAAGGTGGACGGCAAGAGCATCAGCGAGTTGGTGGAGATGCCGGTATCGGCGTTGGTCGACTGGTTCGCCGACATCGAGAGCCGTCTGCAGCCTCACGAGGTGGAGATGACCACCCGTTTGCTTACCGAAATCAAGAACCGCCTGTCCTACCTTGTCGAGGTGGGACTGGGCTACCTGACGCTGAACCGCGCCAGCAACAGCCTCAGCGGCGGTGAGAGCCAGCGCATCAACCTGGCCACCTCGCTGGGCAGCTCGTTGGTGGGTTCGATGTATATTCTCGACGAGCCGTCGATAGGCTTGCACTCGCGCGATACCGGCCAGCTAATCAATGTGCTGCGCAAGCTGCGCGACCTCGGCAACACAGTCATCGTGGTGGAACACGACGAGGACATCATTCGTGCTGCCGACTGGCTGATAGACATAGGTCCCGGTGCCGGACGCCTGGGCGGCGAGGTGGTCTTCTCGGGTGCCCCCAAGGCATTGGCCAAGGCCAAGAACTCGCTCACGGCCGACTACCTGCTTGGGCGCAAGAGCATTGCCGTCCCTGCGAGCCGTCGCCCTTGGCGCGACCGCATCACGATACAGGGCGCCTATTGCAACAACCTGAAATATATCGATGTCGACATTCCGCTGGGCGTGTTGACGGTGGTGACGGGTGTGTCGGGCTCGGGCAAGACGAGCCTGGTGCGCAGGGTGCTCTACGACGTGTTGCAGCACCGTTTCGACGGCGCTCCCGACTATGTGGGCAATTGCGTGGCTATGGAAGGCGACGTGCGCCGCATTGCGGCTGTCGAGATGGTGGACCAGAACCCCATCGGACGTTCCTCGCGCAGCAATCCCGCCACCTATATGAAAGTCTTCGACGAGGTGCGCGCCCTCTATGCCAAGCAGCCGTTGGCGAAGACTCGCGGCTACAAGAGCGGATTCTTCTCGTTCAACGTCGAGGGTGGCCGCTGTGAGAACTGCCAGGGTGAGGGATATGTCACCGTCAGCATGCAGTTTATGAGCGATGTGCACCTGCTCTGCGACGAGTGCCACGGAAGCCGTTACAAAGAGGAGGCGTTGGAGGTGCAATACCGCGGCAAGACCATCAGCGACATCCTGGAGATGACTGTGGACCAGGCCGTGGAGTTCTTCGACGACAACGAGACCCGCGCCATCTATAACCGCCTCATGCCGCTGAAGGATGTGGGCTTGGGCTACCTGAAACTGGGACAGTCCTCCAGTTCGCTCTCCGGCGGCGAGTGTCAGCGCATCAAGCTGGCTTCCTACCTGGTCAAGGGCGAGGCTGAGCAGCCCATGATGTTCATCTTCGACGAGCCTTCGACGGGATTGCATTTCCACGACATACAGAAACTTCTGGCGGCATTCGACCGTCTCATCGAGCGTGGACACAGCATCGTCGTCATCGAGCACCACCACGACATCATCAAGGTGGCCGACTGGGTCATCGACATGGGTCCCGAGGGTGGCGACAAAGGTGGCAACGTGGTCTTTGCCGGTACGCCCGAGGATTTGGTGAAATGCAAGGAATCTTATACTGCAAAATATTTGAAACTAAATAACTAAGTGATGTTAGAAAAAGAAACACAATCGATAAAGCGTAGCTCGCAGATGGGCCTTTGGGGGTCGGTCGGCGTAGTGATTGTTGCCGGTTTGTTCCAATATGCCAGCCCTTGGCGTTTCGAGGGACAGACACCGTATGTCAACCGCTGGATGCTCATTGCCGGCAGCGTGTTGGCGGTGCTGTCGGTGAGCATGGCGCTGCTGGTCATCCGCAAGCAGGTGCCGCGTCTGCGTCAGAGCGAAAAGCTCGAGGACAAGGTGACAGGCTATGCCTCTTATATCCGCTCGCTGTTCCTTTCCATCTTTGTTGTTGTGGTGGTGCTCTGCCTCATGATGCTTCTCTCGGGACAGAATGTGCTGCTGATGCTGGCTATGGTCACGGTGTTGATGCTCTTCCTCGCCTATCCCAACATCTACAAGGTGAAAGTCGACCTGGGGTTGACCGACGAGGAGATGAAGAATCTCTACGGAGACCGTTATATCGCTGAAAGCAAGAATGAAGAGTGACACTATAGTGGCAATATCCACCCCTCGCGGGGTGGGCGGCATCGCCGTGGCCCGGCTGTCGGGCGACGAGGCGTTGGCCATTGCACTACGTCACTTGTCGGTAAAAACCTTGGCTTCACACCACGCTGTATATTGTCGATTCGACGAGCTGGACGATGTGGTGGCGACCTATTTCCCCAAGGGTTATACGGGCGAGCCGACGGTGGAAATCTCATGCCACGGGTCACTCTATGTGCAGCAGGCGCTGCTGCAAACCTTTGTCGACGATGGCGCACGGCTGGCCGAGGCCGGCGAGTTTACCCGCAGGGCCTTCCTCAATGGCAGGCTCGACCTGTCGCAGGCCGAGGCTGTTGCCGACCTCATCGACTCTGTGACCCCCGCACAGCACCGTCTGGCGGTAAGCCAGCTGCGGGGCGGATATGCGCAGAAACTCAAGGAGCTGCGACAGCAGCTGCTGGATTTTACCAGCCTGCTCGAACTGGAGCTGGATTTCTCGCAAGAGGATGTGGAGTTTGCCGACCGCTCCCAACTACGAAAAATACTTTCAACTTTACACTTTCAGATTTCCACTCTAATCGCCTCGTTCCGTCTGGGCAACGCCATCAAACGGGGTGTGCCGGTGGCCATTGTCGGCAAGCCCAATGCCGGCAAGTCGTCGCTGCTCAACGCCTTGCTGGGCGACGACCGCGCCATCGTGAGCGACCTACCCGGCACCACGCGCGACACCATCGAGGAGACGCTCACCCTCGACGGCATCACCTTCCGCTTTATCGACACCGCTGGTCTTCGCCATAGTGACGACCAGGTGGAAACACTGGGTGTGGAACGCAGCCGCAAGGCTGTGGCACAGGCCGACATAGTGCTCTACCTCCACGATGCCACCACGCCGTGGACGGAGCCCGACATCGACCTTGCCGACAAGACCTTCTTCGTGGTGCATACCAAAGCCGACCTTCCGACGGCGGTCGAAAGGGTAGGGGAGCCGTTCATCTCCACCAAGACCGGCTATGGCCTTGATGCCCTCAAGCAAAAGATTATTGACACCTTCCGCTCCCGGATGGGAAAAGAAAATGACATCATGCTGACCAACGCTCGCCACTATGAGGCGCTTGGCCGTGTGAAACAAGCTCTTGATGCTGTCGCGCAAGGATTGGATGGCGGAATACCGGCCGACCTTGTGGCCGTCGACCTGCGCGATGCGCTCTACCACCTCGGCACCATCACAGGCGAGGTGACCTCGGAGGAGATGCTGGGTAATATCTTTGGACGCTTCTGCATCGGGAAATGAAAAAAAAAGTTAAAATGTGAGCCAAAAACGACTATTCGCACTCTATATATATAGTAAGGAATCATAAAAACAAAAAGTAAATGAGACACTCTTTTTCAATCTTGTCAATCCTCATCACGCTGATGCTCCTGCCCACGGCCACGTTCGCCGCCAAGGATAGCTATAAAATCACATTCATCGCCGAGGGGAACAAGGATTCGCTGCTATACATGGGCTACTATCTGGCTCAGTATAAGTTTTTCTGTGACTCTGCCGTCAATAACGGCAAGGGCAAATTCGTGTTCGAGGGTGACCGCGAGCTGGACCCAGGCCTCTACTATATCACCAACAACAAAGACCGCTTTGTCGAGTTTGTCGTCTACCGCGAAAAACAGCGTTACACCCTCAGCACCGATAACGAGAACTGGAAGCTTGGCATGACCGCCAAAGGGTCGAGGGAAAACGAGTTGTTCTTCAACTTCAACCGTGTCAACGAGGTGTTCTACCAGGAGTTCGAGACGGCAAAGAATACGATGGACTCGGTTGAGTTCAACACCGTTTTCATTCCCGCCCAACGACACCGTCTGGACAGCATCCGCATGGCCTACATCAACCAATATCCCGATTGTATGCTGTCGCGTATGATGCTGGCCACCAAGGATGTGGATATACCGAAGGAGAAAGCCGACGGCAGCAAGATGACCGATCAGGAGCGCTATGAATGGTATCAGCTCCATTTCTTCGACAATATGCCGCTCAACGACGACTTCATCCTCCGCACCCCCAAGTCCGTCTTCTACGACCGTGTGATGGAGTATGTCGACAAACTTCTGGGTCGCACGCCGCCCGATGTCATCTGCCCCTTGCTCGATAGGGTCATCGACCGTGCCGAACCGGCCCCGCAGGTCTACAGATGGTTGATTCTCAATCTGACGCAGCACTATCTCCAGAGCCGTATCATGGTTTATGACGAGGTCTATGTCCACCTTGTGCAGCGCTATTTCGCCACTGGCAAGGTGCAGGGACTTGAGCCGTCGACCATCGACGAGCAGATTGCCCGTGCCAACAAATGGGAGAAGCTGCTGGTGGGCAGGGTCGCGCCCGAGCTTATCCTCTTCGACACCGTCCACACTCCCCATTCGCTCCACCACATGCCCGGCCGCTACACGCTGCTCCTCTTCTGGAGCCCCACCTGCGGCCATTGTCGCGACATCATCCCGGCGGTCTACAAGACGTATGAGAAGTATGCCGACTTGTTGGATGTCACGGCCTTCGCCATCCTTACCGAACCCGACGAGCAGACCCTCGCCAAATGGAAGACCTTCCTTGTCGACCACCAGATGACTGACCCGCGCTGGGTGCACCTCAACGGTGCCGAGGCCAATGTCGACTGGCGCGAGGTGTACGATGTACAGACCACGCCGCAAATCTATCTTGTGGACAACGAAGACCATAAGTTCCTGGCCAAGAAACTCAATGCAGACATTCTGGAGACCATCTTCCAGGCTTTGATGAAAGACAAATAAGGTAATAAATGATATCTATGAAACGTACATTATTAATTCCCGCGCTGGCACTCCTGATGGTTGCCGGCTGCAAAAACAAAGACACCCAAACCATGGACAACCCCTTCTTTGCGGAGTGGAACACCCCGTACAACATCCCCGACTTCTCGCGCATCCAGACCGAGCACTATATGCCAGCCTTCGAGGAGGGTATGGCTCGCCAGAAGGCCGAAATCGATGCCATCGTCAATAATCCCGACGCCCCGACTTTCGAGAACACCATTCTTGCCTATGAGTACAGCGGCCAGCTGCTCAAAGAGGTCAGCAGCGTCTTCTTCAACCTCTCCGAGTGCGAAAACAGTCCCGAGATGGAGGCCATCGAGGAGAAGGTGACCCCGCTGCTCTCCGCCCATGGCGACGACATTGCCCTCAATGCCAAACTCTTTGAGCGCATCAAGGCTGTCTATGAGCAGCGTGAGAGTTTGAACCTCAATCCCGAGCAGATGCGCCTTCTCGAGGTGACCTACAAAGGCTTTGTGCGTTCCGGTGCCAATGTTCCTGCCGAACAGCAGGAGCGCTTCCGTCAGCTCAACGAGCAGATTGCCTCGCTCACCATGCGCTTCGCCCAGAACGTGCTCAAAGCCACGAATGCTTACAGCAAAGAACTGCCCGATGGTAGCAAGGTGACCCTCGACATGCCCACCTGGGAGCCTTTCATGCAGACCTGCGCCGACCGCAAGCTCCGCGAGGAGGTGTGGCATGCCTTTACCGACCGTTGCAAAAATGGCCAGTATGACAACACCAAGATTATCGACACCCTCGTCAACCTCCGCCTCGAGCGCGCCAACATCCTCGGCTTCCCCACCCACGCCGACTGGGTGCTCGATGACTGCCTGGCCAAGACCCCTGCCAATGTGTACCGTTGCCTCCTCGACATCTGGGAACCCGCCCTCAAGGTGGCCAAGCAGGAGCGCGACCAATACCAGAAGATGCTTGAGAAGGACGAGCCCGGCGCCAAGCTCCAGCCTTGGGATTGGCGCTACTATAGCGAGAAGCTGCGTGCCGAGAAGTATGCTCTCGACGATGCCGAGGTGCGCCCCTATTTCTCACTCGACAGCGTCCGTGCCGGTGCCTTCATGGTGGCCAACAAGCTCTATGGCCTGACCTTCACCGAGCGCGCCGACCTGCCCACCTACGACAAAGAGGCCCGCTGCTTCGAGGTCAAGGACGGCGACCAGACTATCGGCATCCTTTACATGGACTTCCATCCCCGCGCCAGCAAACGCAGCGGTGCCTGGATGACCGAGTTCCGCGGCCAGCACCGCGACCTCGAAGGCAACAACATCATCCCCATCATCCAGGTGGTCTGCAACTTCACCAAGCCCACGGCAGACAAACCTTCACTGCTTAACTTCGACGAGAGCGAGACCCTCTTCCACGAGTTTGGCCACGCTCTCCACGGACTCCTCTCCAAGTGCACCTATCCCACGCTGGCCGGTACCAATGTGCCGCGCGACTTCGTCGAGTTGCCCAGCCAGGTGATGGAGAACTGGTGCCGTCACCCGCAGGTGATGAAGATGTATGCCAAGCATTATCAGACCGGCGAGGCCATCCCCGATGCCCTCATCAAGAAGATCGAGGCCGCAGCCACCTATGGACAGGGCTTCATGACCACCGAACTCCTCGCCGCTTCGCTGCTCGACATGGACTACTATTCGCTCACCTCTAAGCAGGCCATCGACCCGCTGAAGTTCGAGGAGCAGGCCATGAACAAAATCGGCCTCATCCCCGAGATTATCAGCCGTTACCGCTCGCCCTACTTCCAGCACGTCTTCACCACCGGCTATGACGCTGGCTACTACAGCTATACCTGGACGGCCATCCTTGATGCCGATGCTTTCGAGGCTTTCGCTGAAAGCGGCGACCTATTCAATCCCGAGCTGGCCAAGAAGTTCCGTCACCTGCTCGAGAGCGGCTACACCGTCGAGCCCATGGACCTCTACCGCGACTTCCGCGGCAAAGATCCCAGCCCCAAGGCGCTGCTCAAACGCAAAGGAATGCTTTGAAAGAATGAAAAATTGAGAATTGAAAATTATGGAAAACAACAGTTATAGACGTCTTACCCGCAGCCTCACCGACCGCAAGATTGCCGGTGTCTGCGGCGGCATAGCCAATTATCTCAACATCGACCCCACGGTCGTCCGTATCATCTTCCTTTTGGCCCTCCTCTGCGGCACCTTCGGCTTCTGGGCCTACCTCATCGTCTGGATCGCCGCCCCAGAAGACAACCAATTTGAAAGATGACAGATCACACAGCTAAAGTGGGGGTTGTCGTCCCGATATGGAACGTGGCCCCCTATATTGAACGATGCGCCGAGAGTCTTATGACGCAGACCCTAGATGATATGCAGTTCGTCTTTGTTGACGACGCATCTCCTGACAATAGTATCGACATTCTCAACACCGTGCTTGCCCGCCATCCCGAGCGGGCAACACAGGTTTCTGTGGTACATCACGAGGTCAACAAAGGACTTCCCACCGCCCGCAAAACAGGTCTTGGCCATATCAATGCAGAATATGTTGCCCACTGCGACAGCGATGACTGGTGCGACCCCACCATGTACGAGAAGATGTACCTTAGCGCCAAATCGAACGATGCCGACATGGTGATTTGTGATTTTTACCGCACTAATGGGAAAAAAAGGTTTCGCCGTCGTAATCATGAACCCGCCGATGGCGATTTGGTGCGGGGTTTTCTGCACAGATTGTTCAGCCCATGTGTATGGACTCGTCTCACTCGTACAGAGATTTATCGCCAAGTGGATTTTCCTACGGAATATTATCTAGAAGACTGGGTTCAGTCAATGCAGACCCAAGCTCTTTGCCAGGTGGTGAATTTCCTCCACGAGCCTTTATATTATTACCGCCATAATCCTAACTCTTTGACCAAGCATCTCAGCGAGAACAGTTGTGATGAGGGACTTCGTCAGTGTATGGCCAATTTTAAATTTGTGGAGGATTATGTTTTGTCGCGTAATTTAGCTGTTGCCAACGATTTGATATGGATGAAGTTTTATGTTCGCTTCAAATTGCAAGGGAAGTTAAGACAGCGTAAGGGACGAAATCAATACCTATCTACATACCCCGAAATCAATCGCCATATTTTTGGATGCCCTTATCTTTCTTTGCAAGATAAGGCTTCTTATTTGGCTATTTATCTGAATTTGTATCCCGAATTCTGCCGTTATGTTTGGCCTGCTGTGACACAAATCAAACGGCTGCTTTCTGAACCAATAAAGGGCTGACGCAACCAAACGCCAGCCCTCTTAGTTTTTACTTCTTACTTCAAATTTGCTGCATCACCTGCTGCGCCAGCTCGTTGGCGCGGGCTTCGGTGGCGGCTTCGCTGTAGATGCGGATGATGGGTTCGGTGTTGCTCTTGCGGAGGTGCACCCAGCCGTCGGCAAAGTCAATCTTCACGCCATCTATGGTGGTCACCTTCTCCACACCAGTCATGCCGTTGTAGAGTTTGGCCACCTTGGCCAGCAGGGCGTCGACATCCATGTCGGGCGTCAGGTCTTTGCGGTTCTTCGAGATGATATATTCGGGATAGGTCTTCCTTAACTCGCTCACCTTCATGCCCCGCTTGGCGAGGAGGGTGAGAAACAGAGCCACACCCACGAGGGCGTCGCGGCCGTAGTGTAGCTCGGGGTAGATGACACCGCCGTTGCCCTCGCCGCCGATGATGGCGTTGGTCTTGCGCATCAGCGTGGTGACGTTCACCTCGCCCACGGCGGCGGCATTGTACTCGCAGCCGGCATAGCGGCGTGTCACGTCGCGCAAAGCCCTGGACGACGAGAGGTTGCTCACCGTATTGCCCGGCGTGTGCTGCAGCACGTAGTCGGCCACGCTGACCAGCGTGTACTCCTCGCCGAACATCTCGCCAGTCTCGCATACCAGTGCCAGACGGTCCACATCGGGGTCGACCACGATGCCGAGGTCGCAGTGGTTGTCGCGCACGCAGTCGGAGATTTGCGTGAGGTTTTGCGGGATGGGTTCGGGGTTGTGGGCGAAATGGCCGGTGGGGTCGCAGTTGAGTTCAACCACCTCTTTCACACCCAGTTTGCGCAGCAGGCGCGGGATGGCCAAGCCGCCGGTGGAGTTGACGGCATCGACGGCCACCTTGAAGTTGGCCTTCTTGATAGCTTCAACGTCAACCAGTTTAAGCCCGAGCACGCGCTCGATATGGCGGTCAATCCAGTCATCCTCGACGATCACCTGTCCCAGGTCGTCGACCTCGGCATAGTTGATTTCCTGCGATTCTGCGAGGCGCAGCACCTCCTTGCCCTCGGCATCGGAGATGAATTCGCCCTTGGCATTCAGCAGCTTGAGGGCGTTCCAGTGCTTGGGGTTGTGGCTGGCGGTGATGATGATGCCGCCGTCGCAATGGCCGTCGATGACGGTCATCTCGGTGGTGGGGGTGGTGCTGAGGCCGGTCTCCAGCACATCGACGCCCATGCCTTGCAGGGTGCCGACGACGAGGCGGTCGACCATAGCGCCGCTCAGGCGTGCATCACGTCCGACAGCCAACTTTAACCTTTCACCTTTCACCTTTGACCTTTCACCTTTCAAGAAGGTGGCGAAAGCGGAAGTGAATTTAACAACGTCGAGGGGAGTGAGGCCCTCGCCTGCCGGGCCACCGATGGTGCCGCGGATGCCGGAGATGGATTTTATCAAGCTCATAATACGCGCTTATTAATTAACGTTTCTATAAATTAATTATATGATTTTTGCTTTGGAGTAACGCATCTTACCTGTTTTTATTGCCCTGCGAGAGTAAAAAAGATGAAAACAAACAAATCCATCCTCAACCCCAAAGGTCGCGAATCCTCCGTATCAACTCCGAGTCAACTCCGTATCAACTCCGACTTTTTAACATTTCAGTCCTGGAAGAAAAAATATTTTACCAGTTTCAAAAAAAGTTGTATCTTTGCAGTCTGTTAATTTAACAACAAATAGTAATAAACATTTAAAAAACAAACAATTATGCCAGCAAGAATTAGACTTCAGCGTCATGGTAAGAAGAATCAGCCTTTCTACCACATCGTTGTTGCGGATGGTCGTGCACCTCGAGATGGAAAATTTATCGAGAAGCTTGGCACTTACAATCCGTTGACCAACCCCGCCACCATCGACCTCAACTTCGACCG
>JAEEGL015431185.1_pt1 | contig 17665 bp, 16 predicted proteins | sample 9134231 | NCBI WGS metagenome assembly JAEEGL01 (sample SAMN16246548, study PRJNA631951) | gut metagenome | biome: gut microbiome; feature: rumen; material: fiber-attached | host: Bos | place: Iran: Karaj | collected 2018-10 | reverse complement strand
ATGGTCGGAGTGGCGGGACTTGAACCCGCGGCCTCATGGTCCCGAACCATGCGCGATACCAAACTTCGCCACACCCCGATAAACCGGCAAGCGTCATTGTAGCACAGCCGCTTCCCCGACGTCAACCCCCAATTTGCCGCTTTTCGCACGGAAGTCTGTAGGTGTTACGATGATGTGTGACAGCAAGTGAAAAAAGCGTGGCGAATAGAAGTGGCCTGTATTAAGATCGCCGGAATCGTTGTGTTAAGGGTGAAACTTCAGGAGCGAGGCAATACCAAATCCATTTCCGGGCTGTACCGCAATCTGAAACGTCAAGGTAAAGTGGGAGTAAAGCTGCCGGATCCCAAGTATATCCCAAAGCCATATGAGCAGATGGATCATCCAGGTAAGAGCGTACAGATCGACGTAAAATACGTCCCAGCGGCTTGCTTAGTCGGTGATGCTGTGACGGATGCAGCGGAGAATGGCGGATACTTCTGCCAATTCACCGTGATTGAGTGCGTACAGACAGACAAGGGTTCAGAGTTTGTAAACCAGCCAAGCAGCTCAGTCGCCCCGCCTCCAGTTTGCATTCTGGAACAGAGAGTACAATCGTTTCCCTATGCGTCACCTCAACAGGCGTTCACCAAAGCAGGACCTTACCGTCTTTGCAGTGTCCTCATACCGCCGCCGATTTCGGAATAACCTCATCGCTTCAGTTCCTCGCTTATTCTTAAATCGTGTTACACACCATTGAAGTATTGCTGAAATTCCATAACAAAGGATATAAGGCTGAGCTTGATTTCAATTACGTAGCCTGCTATAATTATACAATCTTCATCAAAGGAATGACTCCCCCATGAACAAATCCGAACGGCTGCAGAGAGCGGCTGAACGCCGGGACCTTACACAGGGACCCATAACGAAAAAGATCATCCTCTTTTCCCTGCCCATCATTTTGGGAAACCTTTTCCAGCAGCTGTACAATGTGGTAGACTCCGTGGTGGTGGGCAACTTCGCTGCCGACGGCACCCATTGTCTCGCCGCCGTCAACGCCAGCTTTGCCATCATGATGGTGTTCAACGCGCTGTATATGGGCGTCAGCATGGGCGCGAACATCGTCATTTCCCAGTACAAGGGCGCAAAGGACGTCAAAAAGCTGGAAGACGCCATGACCACGACCTTCCTCATCAGCATGCTGGCCGGACTGTTTATCACGGTAGTGGGCTTTATCTGTGCAAAGCCCATGCTTCGCATGCTGGGTACACCGGCGGATATCCTGGATGACGCGGCGCTGTATATCAGGATCATCTTTGCCGGGACTTGCGGCAATGTGGTCTACAACAACATGAACGGCATGGTCCAGGGGCTTGGGGACGCCAAATGGCCGATGTACGCCCTGATCATATCCAGCATCACCAATATCCTGCTGGACCTGCTCTTCGTCTGCGCTTTTCACTGGGATGTGGCCGGCGTGGCCCTGGCGACCATCCTGGCGCATATCCTCAGCGGCTGCCTGATGCTGCGCCGTCAGGCCACCGGCGTTTACGGCGCGAAGATCAATTTCCGGCATCTGCGCATCGACGGTACCATTGCCAGGCACATCCTCCGTCTTGGTCTCCCCTCCGCGCTGCAGAACATGTGCTTTGCCGGGGGCAGTCTGATCATCCAGACCTTTTCCAACCGGTTCGGTACGGAATTCATCGCCGCCAACTCCATGCTGATGAAGATCGACGGCTTTGTGCTTCTGCCCATGATGGGCTTCAGCACGGCCATTACCACCTTCGTGGGCCAGAACATCGGCGCGGGCGATGTGGAACGCACCAACAAGGGCATCTATTCCACGCTGCTGATCTCCGCTGCTGTAACGGTATTTCTCTCCGTGATCCTCTATTTCACCTGTCCGTCCATCACGCTGATCTTCGGCGCCAACGCCAATTCCCGCCACATGGCGGCACAGGGGATACGGTTCGTCTGCTTCTTCTATGTGTTTTACTCCTTCCAAAGCACCCTGTCCGGCGCGCTGCGGGGCGCTGGGGCTGCCCTGACCAGCGCCTTGTGCTCCATCGGTTCGACCCTCGTGCGGGTTCCTCTCAGCTGGCTTCTGGCTGCCCTCCCCCTGAACCGGTCGCTGGACGCTGCTGTGGCCGCCGGGCAGTTTGCCGACCGGGCCGCCGCGGAGGCCGCAAAGATCGGCTTCGAGCATTACATCGGCATTTTCCAGACCTGGGGCTGGTCCATGCTGGCCGGGCTGCTGCTGATCCTCCCCTGCTATCTCTTCGGCCGCTGGAGGGAGAAGGGTGTGACGGAACAGGCAAGAAAGATCGGAAAATGATAAAAAGGGGTCTGCCGGACAGGCAGACCCCTTTCATATGAACTTGGTCAGGACAGCTTGATGTCTTTCTTGTCGATGGTTTTCGGCTCGCCGGGCTTGTAGTCATGACAATCTACACGGGCGGAGACAATATGGATATCGTCCCGGGGATAATTGTTCTCATCCACGTCCATCCTGGAGATGTCGATGATCGTATCCATGCCGGAGATCACCTTCCCAAAAGCGGCGTAGTATCCGTCCATGTTCTGCTTCGGCTCCAGCATGATGAAAAACTGGCTGCTGGCGGTATCGAAATACTTCTTGGATTCATTTTCGTCGGCGAGACGGGCCATGCCCACGATGCCCTTCGCAAAGGTCAGGTCACCCTTGGAATAACCGTTGGCTGAGAATTCGCCCTTGATGTAGTATCCCGCGTCCGTCTCATCGCTGTTCCCCGGCATCCCCATCTGCACCAGCACATATTCCAGGATACGGTGGACCGTGCTGCCGTCGTAAAAACCGGAATTGCAGAGCTTGATGAAGTTGTTGACTGTGTTGGGGCATTTTTCTGGGTAAAGACGGATACGCACCTCGCTGCCGTTGGAAAACACGATGGTGCAGATCGGCTTCCGTTCACCGATCACCACACAACCGCCCAGCGCTGTTATGAGAAGCGCGGTCAACAGCAACAGAGCCGAAAGCCGAATCAGTTTATTTCTTGTCATCTGTGAACCTCCGGGAAAAACTGCGTTGTTTCTGCTCACACTTATACCATAACCGCCTGGAAAAAGCAACTTTTGAATGCAAATCCCTATTGCTATTGAGGCGCATTTTGATATAATATATTGAATTAGTCAGAATCCATTTCTCTGAAAGGAGCACTTCCCCATGCTGAAGTATATCGAATCCCTCGGAATCATCGCCCCCAAGGCGGTCTACTACCAGCTCTCCCCCGCCGTGCTGACAGAAAAGGCATTGGAGCGGGGCGAAGGCACTCTGAGCGAGACCGGCGCATTGGTTGTCAACACCGGCAAATACACCGGCCGCAGCCCGGACGATCGCTATGTGGTGGATGTTCCCTGTATTCATAACGAGGTGGATTGGGGCAAGATCAACGTGCCCATTTCCCCCGAGAAGTTCGACGCCATCTATCAGAAGCTGACGGCCTATCTGCAGGGGCGGGACATTTTCGTGTTCGACGGTTTTGCAGGCGCGGACAGCGCTTACCATCTGCCGGTCCGCATCGTCAATGAGCTTGCCAGTCAGAACCTGTTCATCCATCAGCTGCTTGTCCGCCCCTCAGCCGAAGAGCTGAAGGACTTCGTCCCCGGCTTCACCGTCATCGCGGCCCCCGGCTTCAAGTGCATTCCCGAAGTGGACGGCGTCCATTCGGAGGCGGCGATCCTGCTGAACTTTGAGAAGAAGATCGTCCTCATTGCCGGCAGTCAGTATGCCGGTGAGATCAAGAAGAGCATCTTCTCCGTGATGAATTACTTCCTGCCCAAGCAGGGCGTCTTCTCCATGCACTGCTCCGCCAATATCGGACAGGCCGGCGACACCGCCATCTTCTTCGGCCTCAGCGGCACCGGCAAGACCACCCTTTCCGCCGACCCCAACCGCCAGCTGATCGGCGACGATGAGCATGGGTGGAGCGATAAGGGCGTTTTCAACATCGAAGGCGGCTGCTACGCCAAGTGTATCCGTCTCAGCAAGGAGAACGAGCCTCAGATCTGGAACGCCGTGCGGTTCGGTACCCTGGTGGAAAACGTGATCATGGACCCGGAGACCCGCGTTCTTGACTTTGACGACGCTTCCCTGACGGAGAACACCCGCGCTGGTTATCCGGTCACCTATATCCCCAACTGTGCGATCCCCGGCATCGGCGGGCATCCCAAGACGGTGATCTTCCTGACGGCGGACGCCTTCGGCGTACTTCCCCCCATCAGCAAGCTGAGCAAGGAACAGGCCATGTACCACTATGTCAGCGGCTATACCGCCAAGGTCGCCGGTACCGAGCGGGGCGTCACGGAGCCGCAGGCCACCTTCTCCACCTGCTTCGGCGCGCCCTTCCTGCCGCTGCACCCCTCCGTCTACGCGGAAATGCTGGGCAAGAAGATCGAGGAGCACGAAACCAATGTCTACCTGGTCAACACCGGCTGGGCCGGCGGCCGCTACGGGATGGAACGCTGCTTCCGCATGAAGCTTCCCTATACCCGCGCTATGGTGACGGCAGCCCTCAACGGAGACCTGGAGAAGTCAGAGTTTGAGAAAGATCCGGTTTTCGGCCTCTCCGTTCCCAAGTCCTGCCCCGGCGTCCCCGCCGAGTTCCTCAGCCAGAAGGCCCTGTGGCAGGATGACAAGGCTTATGAGGCCGCTGCGAAGGAGCTGGCCCAGAGCTTCATCAAAAACTTCAGGAAGTACTCCAACATGCCGGAAGCCATCGTGAACGCCGGGCCCAAAGCGGAGTAAGAGAAACAAATAGTTTCGGGGGAAACAATGAGCGGGAATAAGAAACCAAACAAAGTGAATGAGGATGCCAACATCGTATCGTGGGTCGTCACCGCGGTGCTGTTGGCTGTCAATGCGTTCCCGGTCGGTCTCTTTTTCCTGATCATGAAGCTGGCCGGCAACGATATCCTCGGAAGGATCTTCATGGCCCTGCAGCAGGGTTTTCGAAACAACACGACCCCTGACGCCACAAGAGCTTCCAACAACCGGAATCAGAGCTATGCCGCCAATTCGTCCTCCCGTTCCCGGGCAGCCAGGTCCGGAGAACCCGTGATCGTGCATGATCCGGTCCCCACCGTTCATCATCCCATGGGCCCGTTTCAGCAGCCGGCACAACAGCCGGTCCAGCAGCCTGCGGCTCGTCCGCAGCCCGCGCAGCAGCCTGCTGCGCAGCCGCAGCCGGTCCAACAGAGGCCGCAGACGCAGCAGTCGCAGCAGAAACCGGCCCAGGAGCAGAAAAAGGAAAAGCCGGACGATGGGATCCAGCACATCTCCAAGGGAAAGAAAGCCCTGTTCACGTTAGGCTGGGTCCTTCTTGCGCTGGGTGTATTCGGCAGCATTTACGCCATTGCCGGTTCCGGTGTTCTTTGGAAGATCCTTCAATGGATCGCCGTGGCCCTGGGCGGCGGCGGAATGCTTTTCGCCGCGCATACCAAGGATAAAAAGGAACGGCTCTATCAGAACATTGTAAAAATCATCGGGGACAAAGCTTATGTGGAGCTGAAATCCCTTGCATCCTCCGCTGGGGTCAAGGAGAAGACCCTCATCCGGGAACTGGATGAGATGGTCGAACGCGGCTATCTGCCTGAATGCGCTTATTTCGACAATGCCAGAGGGCTGTTGATCCTGGATCAGTCCAAGGCGGAAGAGCAGGTCGTTGAACAGCCTGCCGAAGAGGCAGACCGCGAAGAGGACAAATACGATTTGCTGCTGAAGGAAATGGAACGGGCCTGCGGGCGTATTCGGGATCGGGATATGCTTGAAAAAGCGGTGCAGATCCGGGGCCTTGCCGCCGCCATTTTCAACGCAGTGCGCAAGAACCCGGAGAAACAGCCGCAGATCAGCAGCTTCCTCAACTACTACTTCCCCACTACGCTGAAGCTGCTGGACAGCTATGCCGACTTTGAGGAAAAGGGTTACCAGGGCGACAAGCTGTCCCAGACAAAGAGCAGGATCGAAGTCACCATGGACACCATCATTTCCGCCTATCGGAAACAGCTGGACACCCTCTACCTGCCTGACACACTGGACGTTGACACGGATATCGACGTACTGGAAACGATGCTGAAGCGGGACGGGCTTTCCGAGAGCGATTTCGCTCAGATCGAGCAGGAGGAAGGCACCCCCGGCACCATGAACTGAAAGACTTAGAAATACGACAAGTGCGCGGCGAGGAGCGATCCCCGCCGCGCATGCTTTTTTGATTCTTAATCGACCTCTGCCGAGGAGGTCAGCACAGTGACAGAACCGCTGTCTACCCGCGCAAATCCCCCATGAACCAGCGCTTCAAAAACCGCGTTTCCCTGGCTGAAAACCTTGAGCGGTCTGTTATCCTCCAGCGCGATGACGGCGGGCAGGTGTCCCGGATGAATGCCGAGACTTCCTCCTCCCTGACCCCGGGCGTTTTCCTTTTCAAAGAGAACAACACTGTCACAACGACAGGAACAAACCTCCTTCAGCGGGGTGAGGAGGCGAAAAAGCAGCTTCCCTTCCATCAGGCCTGCTCTTTCGCGGCGGCGTAGACTTCTTCAATCGTTCCCGCCATCAGAAACGCCTGTTCCGGCATACTGTCGCATTCACCGCCGAGGATCGCTTCAAACCCCTTGACCGTGTCTTCCAGGTGAACGAAACGGCCGGGGAGACCGGTAAAGCCTTCCGCCACGTGGAACGGCTGGCTCATGAAGCGCTGCGCTTTCCGGGCGCGGCGTACCGTCAGCTTATCCTCGGGTGAGAGCTCATCCATGCCCAAAATGGCGATAATGTCGTGAAGCTCATTGTAACGCTGCAGCAGGCGCTGCACTTCCCTGGCGGCGCGGTAATGCCGGTTGCCCACGATATCCGGCGAGAGCATCCTGGAGCTGGACTCCAGGGGGCTGACGGCGGGATAGATCCCCTGCTCCACAATGGAGCGGGAGAGAACGGTCGTCGCGTCCAGATGAGAGAAAGTCGTAGCGGGTGCCGGGTCCGTCAGATCGTCCGCGGGAACATAAATGGCCTGAACGGAAGTGATGGAGCCGTTCACCGTACTGACGATCCGCTCCTGAAGCTGTCCCATCTCAGAGGCCAGCGTCGGCTGATAGCCCACCGCGGAGGGCATGCGGCCCAGCAAAGCGGAAACCTCGGAGCCGGCCTGCGTGAAGCGGAACATATTGTCGATAAACAGAAGCACATCCTTATGGGCGGTCTCCCGGAAATACTCTGCCAGGGTAAGGCCGCTCAGGGGCACGCGCAGACGAGCGCCGGCGGGTTCATTCATTTGGCCGAAAACGAGCGCGGTTTTGTTCAGCACCCCGGATTGCTTCATTTCCTGCCAAAGGTCATTTCCTTCCCGGGAGCGTTCACCGACACCGGCAAAGACAGAATACCCGTCATGCTCAAAGGCGATGTTTCGGATGAGTTCCATGATGAGCACGGTTTTTCCAACGCCGGCACCGCCGAAAAGACCGATCTTTCCGCCCTTGGTATAAGGCGTCATCAGGTCGATGACCTTGATGCCTGTTTCCAGAAGCTCACCGCCCGGAACGATCTCGGTAAAGGGCGGGGCGCTGCGGTGAATGGGCCAGCGAAGAGAAACAGGAACCTCCCCGCCCTGGTCGATGGGGTCGCCGTTTACATTCAGCATTCTGCCCAGCGTCTCTTCCCCCACAGGGATGGTGATGGGATCCCCGGTATCCGTGGCGAACATGCCCCGGGAGAGGCCGTCCGTAGCGTGCATGGAGATACACCGTACAATGCCGCTGCCCAACTGCTGAAGGACTTCCAGCACAAGCTTCCCGCTTTTGGTTTCCACCTCCAGGGAATTGAACAGTTCAGGCGTCTCCTCTGCCTGGGGAAAGGTCACATCCACCACGGGTCCGATGATGCGGGTGATGAGGCCTTTGGTTCCGGCGGACATACTTATCCCTCCCCTTTCGGCTGGAAGCCGGACGACGTTTCGATGACACTGGATGTGACCTTGGTCTGCCGCAGACGGTTGATCGCCGTTTCCAGTTCAGCGGCGGATTTGTTTCCGTTGTCATAAGCGGAACGCATGGAACACAGCGTGGCGCCCTGGACGCCCATGGCGCTTTTGAGCAGCAAATAATAGACCTGGGCGCGGAGGCAGAATTCTGCCAGGCCTTCATGGACCGTCTCCGCGTCCGGCAGCCATAACAGATCCTGTGCCTCGCCGGTGATCTCCCCAGGAAGCAGCTCCCTGCATCGGGGCTGCTGTGACATCGCGTTGACGGCTTCACTGTAGACGAAAAGCACGCGGTTGACTCTGCCGGAGGTGTATACGGACAGGATCCGGTCCGATAACGCTTCCGCCTCCCTGTATTCCGGCACGTCGGAAACCGGAAACTCCTCTTCCAACGGTGTTCCACGCTCTTTCAAATGCGCGGCCGCCATGTTCCCGCCAGTCATGAAACAGGCGTCTCCGGATTCCGGCAGCGAGTGGAAAAAGGAAAACAGATCGTTGTGATAGCTCCCGCAGAGACCGCGGTTGCCGGACAGCAGCACGATGAGCGTCTTCTCATCTCCGCCGGAAGGCGGAGTTATCACAGCGCCGGAGGCAGCCAGCAGCTCACGGCAGCCTTCGGCATAGGCGCTGAACGCGGCGGCCGCGGAGCTGAGCCGGGCAAGCTTCGACGAGGATACGGTACGCATGGCCCCCGCCAGCTTGCAGATGTTCTGGATGCCACGGAGCCTTTTGCGGAGATCAGTCAGTGTCGCCATAGGCAGCCTCCTGCCGGAACAGAGACAACGCTTCCCTCAGCCGGGAGATCACGGACGCGTCCATTTTCTTCCCGGTCTGAAGCTGACGCACCAGCTCAGGTTCTCTTCCTTCCATGTGGACAAAGAGTCTGTCCTCATATTCGTCCATCTCCTCAGGCGCTACCTGATCCGCGTAGCCCTCGGAAACAGCGTACAGCAGAAGCGCCTGCTTCCAGTCCTCCAGAGGAGCGTAACGGTGCTGCCGGAGGGCGGCCATCATCCGCTCGCCGGCGTTCAGAACCTTACGGGTGGAATCGTCCAGGTCGGAACCGAACTGCGCAAACGTGGAGAGCTCCCGATACTGGGCCAGCTCCATGCGAAGCCGCGAGGAAACCTGCTTCATCAGCGGAGTCTGAGCGGCGGAGCCGACGCGGGAAACGGACAGGCCCACATTCACCGCCGGCCTCTGTCCGGAATTGAACAGGTCCGTCTCAAGGAAAATCTGTCCATCCGTGATGGAGATCACGTTGGTGGGGATATAGGCGGAGATATCGCCCATCTGGGTCTCGATGACGGGCAGAGCGGTCACGCTTCCGCCCCCTGCTTCCTCCGTTAGCCTGGCGGCTCGCTCCAGCAGGCGGGAATGAAGATAGAACACATCTCCGGGATATGCCTCACGGCCGGATGGACGGTGCAGCAGCAGGGAAAGCTCGCGGTAGGCGACCGCATGCTTGGAAAGATCGTCATAGATGATGAGGCAGTCCCGCCCGGAATAAAGGAAGTATTCGCTCATGGCCGCCCCGGCGAAGGGGGCGATGTACTGCAGGGACGCAGAGCTGGAGGCAGGGGCGCTGACGATGGTGGTGTAGGACATGGCCCCGTATTTCACCAGCTTGTCGCGGAATTCCGCGACGGAGGTTTCTTTTTGCCCGATGGCCACATAGATGCAGGCTACGTTTTTTCCCCGCTGGTTGATGATGGTATCCAGCAGCAGGGCTGTCTTGCCCGTCTGCCTGTCACCGATGATCAACTCGCGCTGTCCCCTTCCGATGGGGACCAGGGCATCGATCGCCTTGACGCCCGTATGCAGGGGGACGGAGATGGATTTTCGGTCCGGAATGCCGGGGGCGGGGTTTTCTATAGGTCTCTTCAGCTCCGTGCGGATGCGCCCCTTCCCGTCTATGGCACGGCCCAGCGGATCCACAACCCTTCCGAGAAGGACGTCCCCCACAGGAACGCTGGCGATCCGTCCCACCCGGCGCACGCGGCTCCCGCTTTCGATCATTTCATAGCTGCCGAAGACGACGCAGCCGATGCGCTGGGGCTCGATATCCAGGATCATGCCCCGTTCTCCGCAGTCGAATTCCACCACTTCGCCGTACATGATGTCGGCCAGGCCGTCCAGCCAGCAGATACCGTCAGAGACGCTGATAACACGGCCGAGCTGGAAGGTATCCAGCTGCGGTGTGGCTTCCATGATGCCCTCCATCAAGTCTGCCAGAATGCTTTCTTTATCCTGCAGCTTATCGATGGGACGCTTGGTCAGGTCCTTCTCCAGATGATACAGACGGTTTTCCACTGTCATATCATAGACCGTATCACCGATGCGCAGGCGCATGCCTCCCAACAGGTCAGGGTCCACCTTCACCCAATAGGAGGGTTTGCCGCCGACCTCCCGCAGGAGGGCGGTGGTGCGCTTCCCGATGAGCTCCACCAGATCGTCCGACAAAGGGAACGCAGAGGTCAGCGTGACATACAGCACGTCGTGATGCATCAGGTAGCACATATCGCCGGGGGTGATGCGGATGGTCTCCAATACCCGTTCGGCAAAAAGAGGTTCAAGGGCACGAATGCGGGAAACCTGAGGTTCCTGGGTCAGGTGGGCGCCCAGCTCCAGCACCAGCGCTCTGACAGCCTGGTCTCTCGCATCGCCCAACGCTTCCCTGCGCAGATCCTCCAGCTCCTGCTGATGATGCTCTTCCGCCTGTCTGTCCTCTTCGGTCAGCGTATGGCGCAGGACCTGCAGTTCAGCGTCCTCTGCAGGTTCCTCCGTGACGGCTTCGACAGGGGCTTCCTCAGCTTCCGCAGACACCGACAAGGCAGCGGCCTCCAGGGCCTCCGCCTCATCCAATTCCCGAGCGATACGTTCCCGACGCTCGGCAAACTGCCTGAGTACCGTTTTCCTGCCTGCAAGCCAGAGACCCGCAGCCAGGATGAGGAAGTTGATCAAGGCATACAGCAGCTGCATTCAGCGTTCTCCGAAAGCAATCAGCTTATCCGTAAATGCGTCCACATGATCCTTCAGAGAGACGGCAAGCATCGGCACGAGCTCAGAGGCTTCCGCCTCCGCCTCCTCCCGCCGAATCTGCGTTTCTTGCCGGTATCTCCTTTCCCTGTCTTCCCGATCGACTCGGATCTCCTCGCGCAGCGCCTGAACAGCCTTTTTTCGCGCTTCGGCCCTGCGGTCGGCTTCTGCCCTTTCCAGCGCTTCCGCCTGGGCCAGCAGCTTCGCCCGCTCCTCAGACTTGTCCAGACTGCGGGCGTGAGCGATCCGCGCTTTTCTGGCATCAAGAAATGCCAGCAGCGGCTTCAGCAGCAGCCGCCAAAGGATGAGCATAAAGCCGCAGAAGCAGAGAATGGTCCAGATGAGGACATTAACCTGTATGGTCATATTTCCCGGCTCAGCCGATCTTGCCCACCAGCATGAAGGCTATGAGCAGACCGTAGATAGTGAGGGCCTCCATAAGGGCAAGGGACAGCAGAAGGGCGCTGCGTATATCCTTGGCGGCGTCAGGCTGCCGGGCGATCCCCTCCAGCGCGGCGCGGGCAGCCTTGCCCTGGGCAAGCGCGGGAAAGATGGTGGAAGCGGAGATGCACAACGCAGCGGCAAGGGCGATGATGGCGGAATCGGTCATAACAGAATCTCCTTTCAGTAAAGCGGCTCAGTCCTCAATGAACTCCTGAAGATAGGAGGCGGTGAGCATAGTGTAAACGATGGCTTGAATCGCGCAGAACAACAGGCTGAGGACCATCATGATGATGGGCGCACCGATGGGCAGCAGATGGTAAAGGTTCTCCATGACGGTCTCTTCTCCGAAGATGTTGCCGAAGAGACGCAGTGCCAAAGAGGCAGGCTTGATCAGTTCATCCAGCAGCAAAAGGGGCACCACAGGCGTCAGAAAATGCTTCAAATAATGTTTTGCGCCGGCGTGGATCCCTGCTGACTGAAGGAAGATAAAGGTGACGATGCCCAAACCGAGCGTAACGGAGAGCGAGGAGGTGGGTGCTTTGATATATTTGCTGATGCCTACGCCCGGGATCAGTCCGGAGTAGTTGGAGAGAAGGATGAAGCAGAACAGGGGGCCCAGAAAGAAGAGGTAGCGCCGTCCGTTTTCCGGGCCGAGGATCCCGGCAAAGAAATTGTCCAACGCTTCCACCGCGATCTCCAGCAGATTCTGCAGCTTGCCCGGCCGTTCTTTCAAATTGTGCGTTACGATCAGGGAGATCACCGCGGCCAGGGCCATGAACACCCACATGGCGATCACTTCCCCGGTCACATCCAGAATGCCGAATATGCGAATGACCGGTTCGGAGGCTTCACCCATACATGATCACTCCTTTCGATGCTCGTTCAGCCCTTTGCTCAGCCGGAAGGTGAAGAACGCCAGCATAGCAGTCAGTCCCAGCGCTCCGCCGATGAGAAGGGCGCCGGAACTCAGCGAGGTACGTTTTCCGATGAGATAAAGGAGAAGCAGATAAGCCACGCTCAGAACCATTCTGACCGGATAGATGAGAGAGAGCCCGTTTTCTCCTTTCTTCTTCAGGAGGAGTTTTGTCAGAAGAGAATTCACCCAGGAGACCAGCGCGCCGCCGAAAAACGCGGCCAGTCCAACGAGAAACAGCTCCATGGGATCCTCCACCTCCTTTTACGGGTTTGACAGGACACTTACAAGTAAGGCAGGCCATTTGGACAGGCCTGCCTTACGGTCATCACGATAAAGTCGGAAAAATCAGCCGGCGAACTCCTTGAAGTCCGTCTCGATCAGCTGCTGAAGAGCCAGCACCGCCGCTTCTTCATCAGGACCTTCCGCGCCGATGGAAATCTCCGTACCCTTGACAATACCGAGAGACAGAACACCAAGGAGACTCTTCGCATTCATCTTGCGGTCTTCTTTTTCGATCCAAATGGAGCTTTTGAACTCGTTGGCCTTCTGGATAAAGAAAGTTGCAGGCCTGGCATGGAGACCGACCTGATTATTGACGGTAATCGTCTTCATGTACATAACGGCGTCACGACCTTTACATTGTTTTTTCCCTGTGTATCTCTTTTTCGATTTAGTATTTTAGCAAGAAAACTATAATACGTCAATAGTCAAAGTGCCGATAAACCAAAGCGGCCGCGCCTTTGAATGGGCAGTCTGAACCATCAGATCTTCAGCTCCGCGATGGTGACGCCGTCTTCCCCTTCGCCGTAGCGTCCCAGACGGAAGCTCTTGACGCCGGGATCCCGGCGCAGGTAATCCTGCACGGCCTTTCTCAGCGCGCCGGTCCCCTTGCCGTGGATGATGCGGACGCTGGGAAGCTTCGCGGTCCTGGCAGAATCCAAATACCGCTCCAGCATCAGCAGCGCTTCATCCGTCATGCTGCCCCGCAGGTCCACTTCCGGGCTGACAGCAAGCCTGTGGATCTGCGCCTCCGTCTTTTTCCTGAACTTCTGCTTGACCTTCTCCGCATCCTCCACCAGGCGCACTTCCTCCTGCTTCGCGGTGACGCGAAGGATGCCTGCCTGAAGGGTAAGGGTGCCGTCGGCGCTGACGGAGATGACGCTGGCCTGGGTGCCCAGCTTCAGCAGAAGCACCGTGTCTCCCGCCTTGGCAGGCCGCGTGGGTCTCTGAGACAGCTCGTCCTCCTCAGGGGCAACGCCGAGGCTGTCCTGGGCTTCATTGAGCTTTTTCATGAGATTGACACGTTCTTCATTGATCTGCTGGGCGTTTTCCGCCCGTACAGCCTTTTTTCGCATCTCATTGAGCTCGTCAAAGACCTCGTCGGAGACCCGGCGGGCTTCCCGCAGCAGCCGGTCAGCTTCCCGTTTTGCGCTGGCTCCGGCCTTCTGCCGTTCTTCCTCTGCCGCTTTCCGCAGCTCCGACGCTGCCCTGGCGTCCTCCTGGGCCTGCAGCCGCAGCTTTTCCGCCTCCAGCTGCGCCTCCTCCATCTTCTGCCGTTCCTTCTGCAGCAGGGAGACAACGTGTTCAAAATCCGTCTGCTCTGAAGCCATGCGTCCCTTGGCATCGTCGATGATGCTCTCGTCAAGCCCGAGGCGGCGTGAGATCTCAAAGGCGTTGGATTTCCCGGGGATCCCCATCAGCAGACGGTAGGTGGGGCGCAGTGTCTCCACGTCGAATTCACAGGAGGCGTTCATAACGCCCGCAGTGGCGGTGGCATAGACCTTCAGCTCGGCATAGTGGGTGGTAGCGGCGATCTTCGCGCCCTGGCTGCGGGCGTATTCGATGATGGCGATGGCCAGCGCCGCGCCCTCCGCCGGGTCCGTGCCCGCGCCCAGCTCGTCAAAGAGGATGAGGGTATCCTCGTCCGCCTCCTTCAGCATCCCCACGATATTGCTCATGTGGGAGGAGAAGGTGGACAGGGACTGCTCGATGCTCTGCTCGTCCCCTACGTCGGCCAGCACCTTTTTCAAAACCGGCACGGCGCTGCCGCAGTCGGCGGGTATGTGAAGCCCGCAGGCGGCCATGAGACAGCAGATCCCCAGGGTCTTGATGCTGACCGTTTTGCCGCCGGTATTGGGGCCGGTGATGACCAGTGTGTCGAATTCACCGCCCACGGAGATGTCGATGGGAACCGCCTTTTTCGGGTCGATGAGGGGGTGGCGGGCCCTCTTGAGGCGGATGCAGCCGTCAACGCTGAGCTGCGGCGCGTCCGCATTCATGCGGTAACTGAGCTTGGCCTTGGCGAAAACAAGATCCAACCGGACCAAAACATGCTGATCGCAGAGGATGTCTTCCTCGAAACCGGCAGCGTCGTTGCTCAGCTCCATGAGGATGCGCTCGATCTCCTTCTTCTCCTTGGCCTGCAGCTCCCGGATCTCGTTGTTGGCCTGAACTACCTGCATGGGCTCGATGAAAATAGTCTGTCCGCTGGAGGAGACATCATGCACCAGCCCGCCCAGAGCATTCTTGTGCTCCGCTTTCACCGGGATCACATACCGGTCCGAACGCATGGTGATGATGGGCTCCTGCAGGACCTTGGAATAGGAGGGCGAGGTGATGATCTTATTCAGCACATCCCTGATGCGGGCGTTGGCGGCGCGCATATGGCGGCGAATGGAGGCAAGCTCGCTGCTGGCGGCGTCGGCGATCTCATCCTCTCCTACGATGGAGAGGGTGATCTTTTCCTCCAGGAACTTATTGGCGATCAGCGCACCGAACAGGCCGGTCAGGCTCCCGGCGTCCTCGGAAGTCCAGCCCTTCATCTGACGGGCTGCCCGCAGGACACCGGCGATATCCAGCAGCTCACGGGTGTTCAGCATGCCCCCCAGCCTGGCGCGGGACAGACTGCCGCTGACCTCCCGGATATCCGCCAGCGGCGGCGTTCCCTTCATGGAAATGAGCTTTTTGGCGTCCGTCGTCTCCTGGAGACGTTCGCTCACCTCCGTCACGATTTCGGAGGGCCGCAGCTTCAGCGCTTCCTCCCTGGCGGAAGCACAGACGGCCTCCTCCTGCAGCAGCTTCAGGATCTGCGGCAGCTCCAGCGTGCGCATTGATTTTTCGAAAAACTCTTCTTTTGTTATCATTTCATTGCACCGTTATAGGCTTTTATAATAGTCCAGCGTCCGAAAAGAACGCTCCAGCTGTTCTTTCACGTAGTTCTCCGCTGCGTCAGACAGGCGGCGAAGCGCGCTTTCACTGACGCGGAAAGAGAAAACGTCTTTCTTCTGCGAGGAAACGATGTGTCGGATCGCGAGCAGAGACGGCGTATCCAGCGTCACGGGGCGCCGTGCCATGGCCTTCAGGGCACAGTCGCGGCAGTACAAAGCGCCGCCCCGCAGGTCCAGCGTCGGCGTCTCCGGTTCCGTTTTTCCGCAGGCGGCGCACTGCTCCGTTTCCGGCTGATAGCCAAGAAGGGTCATCAGCCGCAGCTCAAAGGAACTCTTGACGATCCGCGGGTCCTTCTTCCCTTCCGACAGGAGCCATAAGGCGTTGAGTCCCAGCGTCAGCGCTTCCGGCTCCTCCACCGTCTCCGGACAGGAGGCATCCAGCAGCTCCAGAAAATAGCAGCCCAGGGCGTAGTCTTTCAAATCGGCGGTCAGACCGGAAAAAAGCTCCAGGGTGTTGGCTTCCTTCAGATAATACCGTTCTTTACTTTCCGAAACGGTCATCTCCGAGAAGGCCATGGGCTGACAGGCGGCGGCGATGCGGCTTTTCAGACGGGTGGCGCCCCGGGCGGATATGCTGATCTTTCCCATTGAATCCGTGAGCACGGTCAGCATCTTGCTGCTTTCCTTATAATCCGCCGTGCGCAGCACCAGTCCCTTCAGGACCGTTTCACTCATGGTAGCCGAAGTTGCGCAGCATCGCGTCCTGATCCCGCCAGTTTTCCTTTACTTTGACCCAGCTCTTGAAATAGACCTTGGTGCCCATGTAGCGCTCCACGTCCTTCCGGGCCAGTTCGCCGATACGCTTGAGCATGCTGCCGTTATGGCCGATGATGATGCTCTTGTGGCTGGCCTTTTCACAGTAAATGGTCACTTCCAGGTCGATGATTCCGTCGTCACGCTCGCTGAAGCGCTCCACCTCCACGGCGGTGCCGTGGGGGATCTCATGCTCCAGACAGTACAGCAGCTTTTCCCGCACGATCTCCGCGACGATCTGCCGGTCCGGCTGGTCCGTCACCATGTCCTCCGGGAACAGCTGCGGACCTTCCACGGCATAACCCCGCAGGAGCGACAGCAGCTCCTCCACCCCCTCCCCTGTCCTGGCGGAAACGGGGATGATCTCGGCGAAATCACCGGCCTCGGCATAGGTGCCGATGACCGCCAGCAGATCCGGTTTGTTGACAGTATCACACTTATTGATCGCCAGAATGGCGGGAGAACCGGATGCCTTGATCATTTTGATCAGCGCCTGCTCCTGCTTTCCCACATTGGCGATGGGCTCCACCATCAGCACCACTGCGTCCATGCTGTCCGCCACGCTGGTCTCCACGATCCGGTCCAGATAGCTGTCCAGGGCGTTCTTCGGCTTGTGGTAGCCCGGGGTGTCCAAAAAAACGAGCTGAGCGTCTTCACGCTGGCAGATGGCGCTGATGCGGCTGCGGGTGGTCTGTGGTTTGTGGGAGACGATGGCGATCTTTTCCCCGGCGATATAGTTGGCCAGGGTGCTCTTGCCCACGTTGGGCCTCCCCGCTATGGTGAATACGCCTGTCTTTGTGATCTTCATAGTCTCATCAACCTCATGATCGTTCGTTCACGGGCGCGCATCTGCCGCTTGTCCTCGCCCTCGTCCACATGGTCGTAGCCCAGCAGGTGAAGAACGCTGTGAACGGTCAGATAAGCGGTCTCGTGTTTTTCGCCAGTGCCGTATTCCCTTCCCTGGAGCTTGATCCGGTCCAGGTTCAGGGCCATATCCCCCATGGGCAGCAGACCGCTTTCCGGGTCCGCCTCCCCGTCAGCGGGATCAAAAGCGCCCGGTGTAAAGCGGTAGGCAGGGAATGACAAAACATCCGTAGCCTTGTCCACATCCCGCATCTCCCGGTTCAGGGTGCGGATACCCTCATCGTCCGTAAACAGAACGCTGAGCTCACAGGGAACGTGTACGCCCTCCCGGAGCAGGACCGTGCGGATGCAGCGTTTTACAAGCCTTGCCGCCCAGCGCGGATAAGGAACCTCACCACTTATAAGAATCTTATGTCTTGCCATCAGCTTTGCCTTCTTCT